>Ga0206682_10000520_pt1 | contig 42147 bp, 27 predicted proteins | sample M240m12015metaG_FD_155444 | JGI IMG/M metagenome (GOLD analysis project Ga0206682, IMG submission 155444) | Ammonia-oxidizing marine archaeal communities from Monterey Bay, California, United States - M2 40m 12015 | ecosystem: Environmental > Aquatic > Marine > Intertidal zone | place: USA...
GCGCCCGCCCGCGAATCACCGCGCGTCGTCGATGAATCCCCCCCCGTCGCGTCACCGTCGTCCCGATCGCGTCGCCGCGCGCCCCGTTCGACGTCCCGCGTCGTCCCGCGTCGTCCCGCGTCCGCGTCGCGACGCCGTCGTCCGCGCGGTCGCCGCCGCGTCGACGATTGATGATTCATTCGCGATTCGCATCCATCGCGCGACCCGTAAGTTTCGCGACATCGCGCGCGCGCGACGGCGAAATCATCCCTAGGGTTCGGGCGACGCCGCGCGACGCCCTCGATTTCGCGTCGCGGCGACGCGGCGACGATGAGCGACGACGACGCCGGGTGGGACGACGACGACTACGAGGTCCCCGACCTGACGCGCGTCGGAATCAGAGCCGCGACCGAGGACAAGTTCGCGGACGAGGACGCGGAGACGGCGGAGGAGGTCGCGGCGCGCGAGGCGAAGGCGCGAGCGGACGCCCAGGCGCGCGCGGCGCAGAGCGCGCGGGAGAAGGCGAAGGCGGCGGTGAAGACGCGCGTGGCGTACGACGACGACGCGCTGGACGATCCGGTGGCGGAGAAGGCGCGACGACAGCGGTTGGTGGAGGAGGCGGATTTAAGGGCGGCGCGCGAGCTCTTCGGCGACGCGGAGGTGAAGTTGGACGAGTTCGAACCGAAGGGTAAGGGGGAGTTTGAGAAGTTTGGGAGCGCGATCGCGTATAAATACTTGACGTCGAGGAGTGAGAGTGGGTTTTACACCGCGGGGTTGAAGGCGCTGTTGAGAGTGGCGATGCGGGACTTGACGGCGGCGGAGGCGAAGGACGTGGAGACGCAGGTGGTGGCGACGCGCACGGAAAAGGTGAAGAAGGAGAAGTCCGACGCCGAGGCGGCGAAAAAACTCGCGAGTGGGTCGAAGAAGGGTAAGGGCAAATTCTTGAACGCCGGGTCCAAGGGCGGGGACTCGGGCTTGGACGATTACAAGTACGACGTCGCGAGTCCGGACGACGATTACGATTTCATGTGATCGCGCCGCTCGCCGACGATGAACGCGGACGAACACTGGAATATACACACGAATATATTACACACACACGCGCATCTAGTATGGTATGCTATATCGCCTCTCCGAAGGCGACGTTCCAATGAACGTCGAGCGCCCGCGCGCGTTTCGTCGACTCGTTCGCCTCGAGCGCCGACGCTTTGTTTTGAATCAATCGGACGACGTCGCGCAACTCGTCTTTGGAAATTTCAATCGAACCGGCGGCGGTTTCCGTGATCAACTTGCTCACGAAAGCCAACGCGCGATCGGTGAGCGCGGCGGAAGATTCGGAAGACGCGACGACCGCGCTCGCGACGGGACCAGGCGTCGTCGAAGGCGCGGCGCGCAACGCTCGCCACGCGACGTCGACGTCAACGCCATCGCCGTCTTCAGCGCGCAAGATGAACCAAGCGAACATCTCTGGAATGGCGCCGGAAACGTTATCGTCATCGATCGATTGACCCGATTGACCCGACACCGATCTTGCGAATTCAGCCGTGCTCGCGATGAGCGCGACGAACCCGCTCGCCGTTCGCGTGGCGCCGTCGACGTCGCCCTTTTCCACTCGACTGCTCCACATGTGCTTGAGCGTCACACTGGCGAGAGATGCCCCGGTCCACGGCGCGTCGGCATCACTAAGCGCTACTAAAGCGGCCGCCGCGCTCGGAATCGCTCGACGAGCGATGAGCCAGGATTTCTGTTCCACCGTCGCGACGTCGCGCTTGCTCGACTTGTCGAGAAATTTCACCCCGGCGGCGCCGACGAGTAGAGTGGCGTAGAACGACATCGTTAACTCTAAAGGCGCCGCCAGCGCGTTGGCTTGCATGGCCTCGATAGCGATGACGCAAAGTTCTTCATTCACGCGGTCAACGTCCAGACACATCTTGGCCAACGCCCGAATCATCGGCGGCGTGAGCGTCGGCAAGACGCCTACGAGACGCACCGCCGCACACTGCGACGGGAACGGAAGGCGGGCGAACGGACCGGGTCTCGATTTCGCGCCTTCGGGTGACCCCGCGGGTGGAACCATGAAGAAAAGCACCGCCATTTCTGCCTCGCACGTCGATAAGACGTCAGCCAACGGCGATCCCGGAGGATTTCTCGCCGCGACGTCGTGTAGCAACGACAGCAACTTTTGCGTCGCAGAGGGGTTTTCATGCTTGAACGCCCACAGTACGCGAGGAATGTGACGCACCCATCCCGCAGCGGTTTCGATCGGCACGCGAAAGTACCCTTGTCGCGCTTCTTCAGGCAAAGTTTCCGTCAACAAAGCGACGCATTGCGTGATGCGTTCGATGTCTTCATCCGCCACGGCGCGCTCCCAAGTCTCCGTCACGGCGACGAGAAGATCTGCACACGCGCTACCCGTGATGCTCGCACTGAAACACCACGCCGGTAAAGTAAGTGCGTCACGCGCGAGCGCCAAGACGTCCCCGTACGCGTCATCCGGCGTCGGCACGTCTTCGCCCATGGCGCCGCCGTCGAGGGCGACGCCCCGCAGCGTCGACGTGACGTATTGCAAAGCGCGCGCGAGAACGTGCGGAAGTGCATCCATCACTCCTGGCGCTAAATGCTGCGCGAGTGCTTCGTGAGCAACCGATGAGGACGCGTCGAGCAAGAACCGACACGTCTCGAAATTCAAATCCACCATCGCCTCGCGCGTTCGCGAGATGTCTTGCTTCTCCGCCACGCTCGCCGGCGACGTCGATGGGAACATGCCGAGAGTACGCCGCGCGATTTCCGGAACGACACTCACCGCAGTCGATGCACTATCAGTGTTTTCGAGCATCTCCGATTCTTCCGCACCGTCGGCGAGGCTGAGCGCTAACCGAGCGCACGCCATGGATTGCGCCATTACTCGAACGCGATCAACGTCGACGCCTCTCTCATCCGTAAACGTCTGCGCTGCGTCGTCCCAGACGCACATCGCCAACTCTACAAGGCGTTTGGCGTTCACGCGCACCGCAGCACGACTTTCACCGGTGATTCGTCCCCCGGAATCTTCAGATTCGTCGTTGGACGCCGTCGTCGCCGCGAGCACGCTCGGCGGCGCTTGGCGCGATCTTTCCGCATACATCGATCCGATAGAGCGCGTGGCGGCGCCGCGGCGCGCCTCTTCTCCCCAAACGAACGTCGTCGTCATCGACGAGGTCGACGAAAGACCACCGCGATCGCCGTCCGTCGTGCCTACGCCCTCTGCGAGCGTCTCCAAAAAGCGCCTACAACTTCGCAATAGCGCCAATCGCGTCGCGGGCTTTTGCGATCCGACGCCACGCTGCACGGACGACCCCGAACCGACGCCACCGTCGTCTCCGCGCCGCAAGAGCTCGCCCAAGTGCCCCAGCGTGCTCGCCGGCGCGTGCGCCGCCACGAGCGTCGGCGCCGCCTCCAACAGCGCGTCCAGCGCCGCGGGCGCGTCCCTCCGTACATCGTCCGCCACGTGCGTCAGCGCCGCCCCCGCGTACAAAATCAACGTTTTCGCAAACGGCGCCAGCCCCTCCACCCCTAACGCCGGCACCACGCCTCGCCCCAGGCACTCCCTCGCCGCTCGTCTCGCCTCTCTCGCTTCGTCCGCCAACCGTTCGCCCACGCGTTCGATCGCGTCCCCCGCCCTCGCTCGCACCGCGCCCGGATACCTCTCGCACACCTCCAACAACCCATTCAACCCATCGCATCGCGTCTTCGCCGCGTAGTGTCCGCACTGATTCAACAGTTCGTTCAGCGGCGTCCCTCGCGCGCTCGCCGCGTCCTCGTCCCGCGTCCCCTCACCGCTCGTCCCCGCCCCCGCGCTCTGCAAATTCTGCGCCGCGAGCCGTATGCGCTTGCTCCGCACCGCGCTGTCCGTCTCGTTCGCGTGTTTCGCCACCTTTCGACCGACTTTCAGGCGTTTCTTCGCGAACTCCACGCCGCCGCCGAGCGTCTTCCCGGTGCGATGCTTCGTCGGCCCGCTCGTGAACCCGACGCCGCGCCTCGGCTTGGTCGCCGGCGCGGACGACGCGGCGGACGACCGCGCGACGGCGCGCGCCTTGGCCTTGCCCATGGCGCGCGCTCGCGCGACGCGACGCGACGCGCTGTGTCGCGTCGACACACCCGCGCGCGAACCGACGCGAACCGACGACGACGGGATGACGACGCTCGCGCGCGCGACGACGACGACGACGACGACGACGACGCGCGTCGACGCGCGGCGAAGGACGCGCGCGCGACGCGTCGTCGCGCGCGCGGGACGATCGATGGTTGACGAACGCGACGAAACGATCGCGACGGCGAAGAGCCGACGCGCGGCGGTCCTGAGCGTCGGCGCGGCGCTGCTCGCGATGCCGGTGGCGGTGAACACGCCGCGGGCGCGCGCGGTCGTCGCGCCGGAGTTCGTGGAGGAGACGATGGAGGTGATCGACATGACGCGCGCGCTGCTGCGAGGCGAAAAGACGGACGAGGCGTTCATCGATGAATTTCAAACGAAACGCCGCGCGTGGTTCGCGAAGTATCAGTACCATCACGGAAAGTCGTTTTATGGGTACGCGAACGCGTGGAACGCGCAGGCGAAGGTTGGGGTGCAAATCGCGGTGAACCGAGAGAACGGGGTGCCGTACGATTCGGAGCACACGGCGTATAACAAGGATTATTTGCTTTCGATTTTAGATAAAGCGGAGGCGGAGTTGTTCGACATGCAAAAGCGCAATGGGTTTTAGGCGAAACGCGTCGCTCGAGCGAGCGATCGCGAGGACGGGCACGACACTAAATAAGATTTGTTATTCAATTTCTTCGCTGCGATTTCGACGCCTTATCCGCTCGCGCGGCGTCGCGCGGCGACGAATGATCGCCGCGCACACGACACCGCGATGCGACGAACGCTTAACCGCAGCACTCACTATCGCGAGTTCGCTCGCGTCTTGACCAATTTCACCTCGAACACCATCGGTTCGTCGTTCGCGCTCAGACGAATAATCTGACGCTGTTGGCCAAACTCGGGTGGCCGCGGCGCGAATCGAGATAACTTTGGATCGTCCTTATACCCCAAATCGGCCTTGATGAGCGCCTTGCGCTTCGCTCCCGGTTTCATGCCCGTCAAGAGCTCGTCCAAACCCGCGATCAAGTTCCCATCCGGGCCTAACTTTGCCTCGAACGGGTCGCCGTTTCCGCATCCGATGCCGCAGTCGACGGTGCCGTAGATGAAATATCCATTCGCGCGGCGCATGACGTATTCAAAAACCGCCACGTCACCCGCGCGCGCCGGTTCACCGATGCCCTCGTTGACGTCCTCGTACACCAAACCGCTCGGCGTTTTCACGTACTTCGCCGCGGGTCCGCTCGACGCCAAGCCCGGCGAGCTCCAGTCGCCGGCGTCCGACGCCGCGCGCGCCGCGTTCGTCGTCGTCGCGCTCGCCGCCGCCGCCATCGCGAGCGCGAGCGACGCGAGCGTCATCTCGCGTCGTCGCGCGGAGGTCGTCGCGCGCGCGTTCGCGCTCGCGCGTTCGTCGTCGCGTTCGTCGTCGCGAGAGGTTGACGCGCGCGCGACGCCGACGCGCGCGCGGTGCGCGACGCCGGACGACGCGGTGCGCGCGCGCAGGACGCGCGTTCGCGGGCGAGCGACGGGCGCGTTCGTCGTCGCGGACGCGAGCATGGTGGATCGTCGAGGGGCGTCGCGCGTCGACGTGTGACGTTTCCATTACAGAACGAGGACGCGCTCTATGTAGCTCGTCGTGAACGAATGATGGATGGATGGATGGATGGATGGATGGATGTTTGAGTGATTGCGTGCAACTCGATTCTTTCCTCGACGTCGCTCACGCGTCGTCACCGAGCATGCCGGCCAAAATTTCTGGATGCGGCGTCGGCGGCAACGGCGGCGCGGCGGCGGTCGCCGCCGGCGCGCTCGTGGTCGGGGCGAAGATGTCTTCGTAACCGCTGCGTCCGCCGTTGGCGCCGTCGCTTCCAACTCTCAATGCAGACGTGAACGGGTCGTCGTCCGTGCCCGTGGTGCTGGCCAAGAAGGACTGAATAGCTCCGTCGGCGAGGCCCCACTGGTCGTACGCGGCGTCGAAAGACGTCGACGACAGGGGCGTCGATGGCATCGCTGATTCAAATCCAGGCGGCACGCGCACGGATGAGTGATTCGGCGACGCCGGCAGCGCATCGATAGCGTGCGACGACATGCGTCGGACTTCGCCGAGAGGCGCCACGGGGGGCAACGGCGGATTGATTTCGCTCGGCGGACGCGCGTACTCGGGCGGCGGACCTTTCGGTAGCGGCGGTGGATCTCGCGGCAGCGGTGACGGAACCGGCGGTCGAACGCCGATCGCGCCGATCTGTTTCGGCGCGTTCGCCATGCGCGGCGTTGGGATTTTCGTCAAACCACTGGGCCGCGGCGCCGGCGCTTGCTTGCGAGGCGACGCGGGGAGTGGTATTTTCTTCGACTCCGCGCCACCGGCGGTCACCTTGATCGACGTCATCGTTTCGGACGACTTCTCCGTCGGTTGCTGCTGTTTGTTCGTCTTCAGAGCCTCAACCTCTTGCTCTCGCTGTTTTTCTAGCTCGGCCGCCGCCGCCGCCTCGGCGACGCGAGCCTCCTCCTCTTCTCGCTTCTTCATGGCTAATCTCTCCTCCTCGGCCGCGACTCGCTCCGCCTCGCGCTTGGCGCGCTCCGCCTCGACCAACTGCGCGATCTCGGCGCGCTCTAGCTCCTCTCGTTTCGCTAAAAGCTCTTGCTCTTCGCGAAGCCGACGTTTACGCTCCTTCGCCGCCTCCTTCGCTCGAGCGATCTCTTCTAAACTCCGCGGCGTCCCTCTCGGCGATCGCGATTCGGGCGTTCGCGGCGATCCATCGTCACCGCTTCGCCCGCCATCGCTCGCGCCGTCGATTCTCTCTCCCTCGCCCCTCGCGCGCTTCCCCTCGCCGTTCGTCGCCCCTCGCTCCGCCGTCATCGCCGCCACCGCGCACGCCGCGCTCGCGCACGCCAGCGCCTTCGCCGTCGCCCACAGCGCGTCTACAAAATCACCGCTTCCGACGCCGCCGTCCCCTCGCAGCACGTTCGCCAGCAGGCTTCCGCCGACGTACGGTTCGTCGCGCGCGTCGCCCCTCGCCCTCGCGCGCGCGTCCGATCCCTCCATCCGCGTCGCCGCCCCCGCGCACGCCCCCGCGCACGCGCCCAGCGCGATCGCGAGCGCCCACGCGATCGCGCGCCGTCCGAACGTCGCGCGTCGCGCCTCGCGCGCGCGCGTCGCGTCCGCGCGCGCGATTCGCACCGACCGCATCGCGCGAATCGCCGCCGCGCCGCCGCGCCGCGCCGTCGCGACGCTGGTTCGCGCCGCCGCGCGAGTCTCGCGGCGCGTCGTCTCCCGCGCCCGGTCCGCGCGTCGCGCGCGCGTCGCGACGCGCGTCGCCGCGCGCGTCGATCTGTCGTCGTCGTCGTCTCGTCGATCATCGCGCGTCCGCACACGCGCGCGCGCGCCGTCGCGCGCCTCGACGCATGACGCTCGCGAATCGGACGCTCGACGCCGCGCGCCGCGCGCGCGCCGCCGCGTCGCGCGCCGCGAGCGCGACGTACGACGCGATCGCGCCCGAGGTGATCGCGCGGTACGAGAAAACCATGGCGGCGAACGCCGAGTACGTCGTGCGAGACCCGGCGCGGGCGAAGCGACTGGGACGCGAGTTCGTGTACACGAACCTGGCGCGGCTGCCGCGGGCGATCGAGGCGGCGACGGCGGAGGCGGCGGCGGCGAGGGCGACGGCGGCGCGAGCGCGAGCGGGCGAGGCGGACGTGGCGACGATCGGGACGGCGGTGGTGTTCGCGGCGGAGGTGTACGCGTGGTTTTGCGTGGGGGAGATCGTGGGACGGGGAGGGAAGCTGACGGGGTACTAGACGAGGGAGAGACGCGGGAGGCGCGCGCGCGACGCGACGAGACGAACGCGCGAGGGTCGTTTGAAAATAAAAATCCTACTCGAATCCTCTGGGCGCGCGACCGGGCGGAACGTACGCCGTGGGATCGAAACCTAACGCGGTGAAATCGTCGAGGTCGCGCGCGCCGGCGCGGGCGCGATCGGCGCGACCGTCGGTCATTTTCGGCGGGACGGGCTCGCCGCGTTTGGGAAGCGCTTCGATCGCCTCGCGCGCCTCGTCCTCGGTGAAGAACAGGTTCATCTGGCGAAGTAATTGTCGACCGTCGCAATCGCCCACGCCGAGGTACTCGCCCACCAATCGTCTGCGCTGCACGACGCCGCCGAAGTCGGCCCAGACGTCGGCGTCGGCGTCGGCGTCGGCGACGAGCCCCCACTCGGCGAGCGCCTCGCGCGTGAACACCGCGCGATCTCGGTCGGCGCGGCGAGCGTCGGCGATCGCGCGCGCGATGTCCTCGCCCTCGCCGTGCTCGACGCCCACGTTCCCTCGCGCGTGCCACTTTCCGTCCTCTTTCGCCGAGCTCACGCGCGTGCCCATAAACGCGTGCGCGGCGTCGGGAAAACGTCGCAAAAACGCATTCCTCAGCTGCCGCCCCGCGGTGTCGCAATCGAACAACACGACGATCGGTGCGTCATATTTTACGCTTAATTCCTCGATCTCATCCATTCTCTCGCGCTTCACCTCCATCTCGCCGTTCGGTCGCCTGCGAAACGCGCCTCGATGTCGCACCGCGACGACTTTCGCTCGTTCGCTCGTAAATCCCGCCTTGTTTCGCACCGCTCGAACGTCCGCGCCGCCCTCGACGACGACGACGTATTCACACGCGTGTTTTCTCGCCTCCCTCGCGCGCTTTCGCGCGACGTACGCGTCGCGTTCTTTCCGCCGCGTCTCGCGCCGCGCGTCCCGCGGCGCGTCGTCGTCGTCGTACGCGCGAACGAACGTCGACGCCGCGATGGACGTCGACGTCGACGTCGCCGCGTCATCGGTCGCGCGGCGTTCGTTCGCGTCGTCGTCGGCGCGCTTCGCGTCGTCGTCGGCGCGTCGTCGCGGTCGCCGTCGCGGAAGGAAAGCGCCGAGCGCGTCGTCGTTCGCGGCGGCTGGTCGCGCCGCGCGCCGACGCGCGCGCGAGACGCGCGACGCGCGACGCGCGAGCGCCGCCGACGGCGCGCGCGGCGCGATGGACGGCGCGCGGAGGGGCATGGGGCGCGGCCGAATGCGGACGACGACGGCGGTCGAGCCGCCGTAACAGAACGGGCGAGCGAGGAGACTACGATTTCTTAAGTGTGATTATTCCTTGGTCGATCTGCGGGCGCCCATGGCTAAGCACAAGTTACGCCTTGAAAACTTGACGCGGAACACCGGGGTGTTCTTGGTCGGGAACGTCTCGAGCGGGACGCGGCGGATGACTTCGCGTCTGGCCGCGGCGGCGTCGGCGGCGGCTTTCGCGGCGGCGGCCGCAGCCGCGGCGGCGGCGAGCGTCGCGGCGTCCGCGTCCGCGGGGACTTCTTTTAGCTTTTCTACCTCGTCGGCGGGGACGGTTGCGTCCCAGACGCGCACGGTGTCGTCCGCACCACCGGAGACGAGTAAATTGCCGCCGCCGGCAAAGTCCATGGAATACACCGGACCAACGTGACCTTTGTACGAGATCACGCACGAGGCGCGCCTGAGATCCCACATGCAAATGCGACCGTCATCCGAGGCGCTGGCGATGGTTCGACCGTCGGGCGCGAATACTATGGCGCGCACACCAGCGGCGTGACCGGCGAAAACGCGAACGCATTCGCCATCGAACATGTCCCACAGACGCACGGTGCGATCGGCGGAGCCGGTGGCGACGTAATTACAGTTCGGATGCCACGCCACGCAATCGACGTTCGAAAGATGACCCACGAACATACGACGCGGGAAAGGCGCGTCCATCGCGTACACGCGCGCCACGCGGTCGTGACACGCGGTGGCGAAGTAGTGCCCGAAGGGACTCCACTGCACGTCCCAAATCGGATGCAGGTGACCTTCGTACGCGCACAGACATATCTTCAGCTCCATGCTCCACACGCGCACGTGGCAGTCTCGCGACACCGATAACAAAAACTTTCCACACGGGCTAAACGCGACTTGTTGCACGGGCGCGCTGTGGCCGACGAACTCAGTCATCGGAATCGATCGCGGCGTCTTTGCGTCGCGATCAACCGGAATCTCTTTGTCCTTGTCGTCTTCATCTTCTTCTTCTAAATGCCAAACGCGCACGACAGAGTCCGAAAAGCCACCAGCCACGTGCTTGACGTCGCCCGTGGCGTCGGCGCAGATTAACAATCCGTGCGCGTGCGTGAATGTGAAGAACGCCACCGTGGGTAGGACATCCTTCGAAAGCCTTATTCGCCACCGCAAATCCTCCAAAGCCTCTTCGAATGCGTCGTAATCGAGCTGTGGCACCGGTACCTTGCCTTTGATCACGTTCGGCGGATCTTCGAGCATGGCCACCGGATACTCGGCTTCCGTTTTCTTCTCGGGCGCGTCCTCCATCTCCTCATCCCCACCCGCGGCGTCTCGTTCTTCAGCGGCGGCGGCTTCTTCCTTCTTCTGCTTCTTCGACTTCTTCGCCTCTTCGCGCGCCTTCGCCGCCGCTTCTTTTTCCTTTTCCTTTGATTCCTTTCTAAACTGCTTCACCCTCTCGATTTCCAAGCACGAGTCCACTAATCCCCATCGGCCCTTGATGCTGTTAAATTTGCGTTGCGCCTCAGGCGCGCGTCCGGTGATGACCACAGAACCCTCTTTCTCGTCCTCGTACGGACTCGGTTCGCCCTTCAACACTTCCACGCACAGGTGCGCGTTCAACACCGCCAACATCGAGATGAGATTTTGCGCGTGTAAAAACTTGACCAGCAACTCAAACGAATACTGCGTCATTTTCAGGCTCACCTTGTTATCCAAAAACTTCCTCGCGACCGGGTCCGTGAGCACGTGCTCGGGATCGCTCAGCGCGCTCAACGCCGCCAAATCCTCCCCGTACAGCCGCATGTGGTCCGCGTGGTGCGTCGCGTAAAACTCTCGCGCGTCCTCCGCGTATCCCTTCTTCACCAAATCCAGCAACACGTGCGCGAACATCGGGAACAGCACCCTACACAGTTCACTCTTGTACATATCCAACGAATTTTGCGCCCACTCTCGCAGCGTCGCGTATCCGCTCGCCGCGCCTCGCGGATCCGTCTCCGTCTCCGCGTGGTACAGCAAGTGATCGCTGATCGCCGCGTCCGCGCCCATCGCGCTCGCGACGCTCATCCCGCTCGCCGCGTCCGCCTCCGCCAATCGCTTCGCCAGTCCGCTCTCCGTGCGCAGGACGCCCGCGGCGTTCCTGTACCCTCGGCGCTGCAGGTAGCGCAGCACGACCCGATCGAGCGCGTCGTTTTCGCTCGGCGTCTCTTCGCTCGGGTGCGACATCGAGCGCGCGCGCGCGTCGCGCGACGCGCGCGCGTTCCGCGCCGCGACGACGCGCGGTCGAACGCGCGCGTTCTGCGCCGCGCGCGGCGACGAGTGCGGCGATCGGGCGTCGACGATCGAATTCGACCGCGGGCGACGAGAATCGCGACACTCGACGGCGCGCCGCGACGATGGAGATCGTCGCCAACGCCCTGGTGTACGTCGGGGGGTATGTGTTCTTGGTGTTCATGGCGGTGTGCCTCGCCACCGGTGCGTGCGACGCGCGAACGCGCCGACGACGCGACGCGATGATCCGATTCGTTGGGTGACGATGGCGCGGCGACGGGGGGCGCGGTGGCGCGCGCGCGAGGCGTGGATCGCGGCGATGAGACGCGAGGCGCGGTGAGGCGCGCGCGAGCGCGAGGACTGACGGACGACGCGGCGAACGCGCGACGCGCGCAGGGTTGTACTACCTCGCGGAGATGGTCGAAGAGTACACGCGGTTGACGAAGAAGGTGCTCGATTGGTCGATCAAGGCGTCGTACGGGTTTCACGCGCTGCTGTTCATCGTCGATCGCATGCCGTTCTTCGCGTGCGCGGTGAGTTGTTTGGCGCAGTTCGCGTACTCGCGGATGTTGAAGCGGTTTCCGTTCATAGACTTTACGAGCGGAGAGTTTTTGGGTTCGCTCGCGGCGATGGGCGCGACGCACTGGGTGTGGGTGCGACACTTTCACAGCACTTATCACAGCACCGAGTACGTGCTCGGCTTTTTCTTCATGATCGTCTGGTTCGTGCCGTTTGGGTTCTTCATTAGCATCGCCGCGAACGAGAGCGTTTTGCCGGGCGGAGCCACAGTGCCGGGGGCGCCGAGTAGCGGCAACCTCGGTGGATACGACCCCAATAGAGGTGGCGGCAAAAAGACGAGGAACGCGTTGTTGATGCTGTTAGATACGCTCAAGTTGTACTGGACGCGACTCAGCGAACGCTTCATGCCCAAAGGCGGCATCCCGGGAACGTATCGCGATACCCATCAGAAGGGATGGTAAGATCAGCGAGACGCGCGCGCGCGTGATTTGAACGACCAACGACATTGCAATCGAATTTATTTCTATCATCGCTCGGCGCCAGAAATGAGGGACTAAGGTTTTTGTTACACGATGCGCCGTACACGCTACGCCGTCATTTGCGAACTCAGCTTGGCGTTGAGCGAACGCAACACGCTCAAAGAGCTCCCTTGAATGAAGTGCTGCTTCACCGCGTTATTCGCCATCACCACCGGATCGATACTCGTCGAGCGCTCAGGCATGAAACCGCCGGTACGCTGCATGGCTTCGGCTTGCGCCAACAACGGTTGCAACTGCTTCGCCGTGTGCACGATTGCCCCCGCCGCGTTCAGTCCCTCCTTCACTCGCGCGTTTTCCTTACCAACCGCCGCCGTGATGGCTTGAATTCTACCAACAACTTCAACGTGCGATTCTAACTCCTTGTCCAACGCCTTACACTCCTTTTCACTCGTCGTCTTCAACGCCCTCGCTCGAGAGATTCGCGCTCGCAGCGAGCGCAACTCCCCGTCCAACGCGCTTTCCTCCTCTTCACTCACGCTCGGCAGCGCGTCAATCTCTTCCACGCGCGACTCATACTCAATCACTTCGCTCGGAATCGCGAAGCACGCCGCTTTGGCGTGCGAACAGAACCGATTAAAGTTGTCGCCAATCTTCAACTGCAGCTTCGCGTACAGCGCGTCCAAACCGTGCTTAAACGCCGCCTTCGTGCGCTCATCCGGGTCCGTCTCCTCGTTCAAGCACGACTCGAGCGCGTCGAACCCTTCGGCGGCGTAATGTTCCACCTATTCGCGTCGTCACGTCGCGTCGTCAGTCCTCATTCGCGCGTCGCGTCGCGCATTTCGCGTCGCGAGGGGAACCACGACGAATTTGAAATTTTCAAACCGTCGCGCGCGTCGCGTCGCGCGTTCGAGCGCTCGCGGGCGACGCACCGCGTTCGTGATGTCATCGCACACGTCTTTCGAGCGTTCGCGCTGTTCGCGCGCGCGCGCGCACGGAATCGGGTCGGGCATGCGCGCGCGATTATGCGGCAACAGCCGGGCGTTTGGCACCAACACGACTAGACTACGGCTATCGCTACGGGTATAGCGCGTCGCGGGCGTCCGCGTCCAACGTCAACTCGCGATCGCCGAGGTTGACGTACCAATAAATAGCGCCAGAAACGTACACGAAGGCGATGACGGCGAAGACTAAGGACCAGGAATCGGAGGCGTCGAGGATGGCGCCGCTGACGGGCACGGCGAGCGCGCCGGCGAGCGTGGCGGCGGTGTTGCCGGTGGCGAAGACCATGCCGGCGTGTCGAGGCGCGATGTCTAGATGCGAGACGCTCACGCCCGCGAGTGTCAGGGCGGAGAGCGCGAGACCGAGGTCTACGGCGACGGCGGCGAGCGTGGCGTTGCCTTCGGCGAGCGGCGACGCGGCGACGAGGAGGCACAGCGCGGGGCCGAGCGTGCCGGCGCACTGCGCCGCGCGTCTCACCGTTTTCACCCGCACGTTTTTGTTGTGAATGAGGTCGTCTGCGATGATACCGACGCCGAATCCGAGGACGCCTTGAAGAATGTACGGCGCGAACGTGAAGGCTGGGAGGTCGGCCAAATCGACGCCTTGCGCCTCGTTAAAGTACGTCGGCAGCCAACTCAGAAGGCCGTACATGCCCCAGCTCTGCGTGAATTGCGCGACGCAAATCGCGCGCACTTCCTTGCGACGTATGAGCTCCGTCCAAATCGCGAACGACGCCGGCGGCTTCGTCGCCGTGGCGCTCGATTCCGCGATGAATCGTCTCGTCTCCGCGTCTTCGATTTCATCGTCTACGCCGCGCGGCTCGCGATGGTCCGGAAGTGCGAACCAAAACGGTGCCCACAACAGCGCGATCGCGCCAAAGCTATAAAACGCACTCGGCCATCCGAACTCGCTCACTAATCCCGGCGTCACCGCGAACGCGAACGCCGCGCCCGCGAAGGAAGCCGCAGTCACCGCCGCCACCGCCGTCGACCGCTTCTCCCTCGGCACCTCTCTCGCGATGAGCGCGTGACACGCCGGAAACGCCAAACCCTCACCCATGCCCAAAATCACCCGCATCGCGATCAACGGCGCGATCCCCGCGCGCGCCGCCGCCGGCGTCAGCGCCGTCGCCGCCGACCACGCCGCGACGCCCCAACCCAGCGTCGTCTTCCCGCCCGCTCGATCCGCCCACCGTCCTCCCACGATCTGCGTCGCCCCGTATCCGTAAAAAAACGCGCTCAGCACCAACCCTTCCTCGAATTTATCCCACCCGAACCCATCCTTCATCGCGACGATCGCGGTCGAAATGTTTGAGCGGTCCGCGTAGCACGTCGCCACCGCGAACGCGCACGCCGCCGTCGTCCCGAGCCAGGCTCGTCCCGCGTCCGCCTCGCGCCGATCGCGCGCCGGCGCGTCGCCGCCGCCGTCGCCGTCGTCGCCGTCGTCGCGCGCGAGCGTCGCGAGCTCGATCTCGCGCGTCGCGCGCGCGTCGTCGTCGTCGCGCGCGCGCGAGAGTTCGTTACGTCCTCCCGTCGCCATCGTCGTCGTCCCGCGCGTCGCGCGCGTCGCGCGCGTCGCGTCCGCGCGCGCCGCGCGATTCGTCGTCGACGCTCGCGCCGCGCGCGTCGACGCGCGCGCGAGCCCGCCGACGCGAGACGCCGCTCGAGCGCGCATTCGCCGCCGCGCAATGCCGCGCGACGACGACGACGCGCGCGCGGCGCCGCGCGCGAAGCGCTCGAGGACGCGCGCGGGCGCGGGCGCGACGCCGGAGATCAGCGTGCTGATGCCCGCGCGCAACGCCATGCCCTGGCTCGCGGCGTGCGTGGAGAGCGTGCTGACGCAGCGCGACGTCGCGCTCGAGCTCGTCGTCGGCGACGACGGCAGCGACGACGGCACGCGCGAGTGGCTGCTGACGCTCGAGCGCGCGCTCGAAGCGCGAGACTCGAACGCGTCGAGCGACGCGGGGACGCGCGCGAGCGATGGGTTCGCGGAGGACGCGCTGACGGGGGACGCGACGCGGGCGCGGAGGCGAGGCGCGGAGGACGTCGCGAGAGCGGCGTCGAGGACGTGCGAGATGCGCGTGCTGTTGCTCGATCGCGACCGGGAGGGGAAGAGTCCGAGTGGACAAGGGTTGGCGCTGAACGCGTGCTTCGAGGCGTCGCGAGGAGCGTTGGTGGGGGAGATGGAGTCGGATGATTTGCGGCCGCCGGACGCGTTTCGATCGCTCGCCGACGCGCTCGAGGCGAACGCGGAGTGGGACGCGGCGACGTCGCGCATCGAGCTGTGTGGGACGGAGCGCGAGGGGATGAAAAGGTTCGAACGGTGGCAAAATGGCTTGCTCGAACCGCGCGAGCTGGCGCGAGGTCGATTTATTGAGATTCCCGCGCTTCGCGCGTCGGCGCTCTTTCGGCGAGCCAAGCTCGAAGAGTTGCGCGCCAAGACGCCCGAGGGGGCGTTGTACAGAGACTTGTGGCGCACGGACGACGGCGCGGTGTCGGATTTCGCGACGTGCGCCAGAGGAACGCCGGCGCCGGACGCGCGTCCGCATCGATGGTGGCCGGTGGATTCCGACTTTTGGCACCGCTGGTTTCACCACGGTTTCACCGTCGGCAAGGTGCCGCGCGCGCTGTATTACTGGCGACAGTACGACGCTCAATCCACGCGCACACACTCGCGGTGCTCGCTCGAGCAGCTTCGTCGATGCAAGGCGTACTTCCTCGTCGCCGCCGCGCTCGAGGGCCAGTTTTCCGCGACGCCGTTGCGCGAAATTCGCGTGTACAGCGTCGGCGAAACCCTTCGCGCGTGGAGCGAAGCCGTGCGTCGAGAGATCGACTGCCAGTGCCCCCGACGCCGTCCGAGCGACATTCCGCGCCTCATCGTCGCCCCTCGCGCGCACAAACCCGCCGCACTGTGTGCGTCCGGGTTTCTCGCGCGCGACGTCGACTCGGACGACGATTCCGTCCTTCGCGTCTTCGCCTTTGGTTCCGAGCGACCTCGCGAGCGCGTCGCCGCCGCCGTCGCCGCGCTCGCGCGTCCGGACCGTTTTCCCCACGTCTTCGTCGCCTAGCCCATCCCGTCGTCGTCGACTTTGTATCGCATCCCACGATTCCGCCCTCGCGCCGCGCTTCGGTCCCATCGCGCGCGTCGTCGACGACGCCGCGTTCGCCGGTCAACCGTCGTCGTCGCCGCCGTCGCGCGTCGCGGTTCGCGCTGCATTGCTCTGCAATCCACCGAGCGACGCGCGTCCGTCGTCACAATCGAGCGCGCGTCAGAATTCGACCGCGGATCGCGCGAACGAAAGAAAACACCCTCGCGCGCGCGCCTCGCGCCTCGCGCGACCCGAACGCGCGCGCGCGACGCGACGCGCGACGCATTCGTCGCGGCGCGAATGTCGTCGCTGCGCTGGACGCCCGAGAGTTTACGCGCGACGATTCGCGATGCGGACGCGCTGAGCGCGCACTGGACGCGCGCGAGCGCGAGCGGACACGGGACGATTCGAGGCGAGCACGCGGTGGCGTTCTTACGACCGAGCGGGTTGAGCGACGGCGCGTTGAGCAAGATCTGGAAGGCGGCGACGCGAGGCACGGGACGGCTGGCGTCGGCGAAGGAGCTGGGAGAGTGCTTGGAACTCGTGGCGCGGGAGATGGAGGCGCCGAACGCGGCGTTTGTGACGCCAGGGGCGGGAGGGGAGGGAAAGAGCGTGGGAGGCGGGATCGTGGAATCGCCGAGGACGCCGGCGAGCGCGAGCGCGACGACGGTGAAGGCGGCGCCCATGACGGATGCGGAGCGAAGGAAGTACTTTGGACACTTTCGAACGCTCGATGTGGAGGGAAAGGGCGCGGTGAGCGTGGATGGAGCGGTGAAGTTTTTATCTAAGGCGGCGCTGCCGATGCTTTCGGTGCAGTTGTGCGTGGCGAGGGCCTCGCGCGGGGCGTCGACGGTGGATCGAGAGGCGTTCGCGGCGGCTATGCACGATGTGTACGCGCTCATTCGCGCGCAAGGTAACACACCGGTGACGCCGATGATGACACCAAGCGCGAGCGTGGCGCCGAGCGCACCCGTACCGTCGGTATCGGACGCGAGCGTTTCCAAACTGGAGGACAACTTTTTTGCGAGCGCGGGCGCGCCGACGCTCGGCGCGAGTGCGCTCGAGGCGACGAGTGCCATGTCGCTGGATTCGCTTAATGATAGCGGCGAAATCGAACGACTAGAACGCGAGTCTCAGGCGCGAGCGGAGAAGGCAAAACGCGAAGTACAAGCCGCCGATGCGAAGCGGGCAGCCGCCGAGGCTCGCATCGCTCGCGCGCAACGAGCCATCGACGCAGCGGACGAGGACGTCAACGCTGCGCGCGCCGCCGTCGAGGCCGCGGAAGCTGAGGCAGAGCGAATGAAGCGCGACGCAACAGCGCGCCTCGACAATGCGCGGCAGCAGCACGCGGAGCTCGTTCAAAAGGAGAGCCGGGTGAAGGCAGACGCGCAACAGCTCATCGCGGCGAAAAAGGCGCAGTACCAGTCAACCTTGGCGGAGTACGAGCGCTTGAGGGCCCAAGTTGCCAACGCTTCTGCTGTTGCGGCTTTACCAGTGAAAGCGATGCAAGACAAGCTGTCGAAGATTGAAGCCGAAACGCGCTCGCTTAAAACGCAAACTGATAAAGCCGCCGCTGACGCTTCGCAAGCGCTCATGAAGCGAGCGGTCGAAGTCGCCAAGGCGGAGCGCGCGAAAGCCGCAGCGATGCGAGAAATGCAAGCCGTGGATGCCAAGCTCGAAATGGAGACTAGTCGAAGTCAGAAGCAGTTGGAAGCGCTACAAGCAGAAACCGAAGCGCTCATCGCGAAACGTGAAGCCAAAACGGCGTCGCATCCCGCGGTGATGGAAGATCTCAGCGCGAAGATTCAAAAGTGCAGAGAAGACGCGGTGAAGGAAAAAGAAAAAACGGAAAGTACGATCGCTGCGTGCGACAAGGAGCGTTCTGATCTCGAAGCGAAGGTTTCGCTCGCGAAAGCTGAACTTGAAGCCGCGAAATCTGTCATGGACAGCGATTTGGCCACTCACAAGCTCAAGCTCGAAGAGAAGAGGACGTCGCACGAAGAGGTTTCCGAGGCCGTTAGACAGGCCCTGGAGAAGCGCCGCGCGTTGGCGGAGAATCAAGCCATGGAAATGTCCGTCCTCGACGACAAAATAATCGAAGCTGAATCTGCGCTCAAGGCAGAAGAAGCGGCTTTCGACGCACAGGAGCAGTCGCACCAAAAAGAGATGTCTACGAAGGAGGGCGTGCTCGCGAACCTCAACTCAAAGATTGACGCGATGCGAGCGCAGATGGAGGACAAGTATCTCATGTCTCAGCAAGCTCTCAGTCAAATCGAGGCGCGCATCGATGCCGCGGAGTTGAAATTCGAAGAGCAGCAACAAGAGATGGAGCTTGGAATGGCGCGGTTGGGGCAAGAAAGCGACGAGTTGACAGAGAAGCTGCGCGTGGCAAAGGAAAAAGACGAACAAAACGCCAAGGACAAGGTTCAAAACCAAGTGCTCGTCGCGTCCAAGCGCGCGGAAGTGGAAGAGCTCAAACAAGAAATTTCTACCGAGTCGTCGCGAATCGAACGCGAGGTGTCTGAAGCGCAGACCGAGTTCGCGACTGCGAACGCGGCGCTGGATGCGGAACGATCGGCGTTGAGCAACGCTCTGCAAAAGTTGCGAGAGACACTTCCCAAATCCGCCGCGGTGCTCGCGCAGATTGAAGCACTTCGTTCTTCCAAGGAAACCACAGAGTTGTACCGCATGGAAGCCGAAGACACCGCGGAAAAAGCGATGACGTCTTACGAGGAAGTATTGCGACGACTCGAGAATATCGCGATGCAAGAGGCGGAGAACGCAGCCGATGCCGGCGAACCCTTATTCGCCGACGCACAAGCCGCGCTCGCAAGCGCAGGTGCTGTGACTTTTGATTCAAACAGTTTCCAACCCACGGAAGGTCCTGGGCACGAACGACTTCCCTCTTTCGTCGATTTCGAAGTTTCCCCGGTGATGGAAACGAAAACGCCGACGCTTGACGCAGACTTTGGTGAGCCGTTTGGTGCGTCGGATGCGTTCGGAGAGCCCGACGACATCTTCGCGGCTGGCGGCGGCGACGTCTTCGCTGCGCCGCCCGCGACGGACGTTTTCGCGACTTCCAATGCGACTGATTTCGATGACGTGTCGTTCACCATGGCACCAACGTCGGAAAGCCAGTTTAGATCTTTCTCTCTGGATGAACCGGAACCCGAGGTGCCTCCAGCGGACGACTTTACGGCTGCCGAAGAGCCGATCGAATCCTTCGGCGCGTTTGAAGAATTTCAGCCCGAAGCAACCGGTGCAGATAGTCCATTTGAGCCGTCTGCTAAGAGTTTAGAGTTTACCGGTGCAGACACTTTCGAGCCCATGAGCGATGAAGCGCGTTCTCCGTCGGAAGATCCATTCGCCGTGAGCTCGCCGACGGAGGAGAGCGCGCCGGCGTTTACAACTTTCGATAACCAAGCGTTCACCTCAAACGATGACCAACAATGGCAGGACGATTTCGCCTCCTCGCCACCGCGGGAAGAATCATCTTGGAACCCGGACGAATCTACAGATGATGCGTTCGCGACTGCTCAGAAACCGAGCGCGACGTTTGATAGCGGCTTTGAAGCGAACGAATCCGTGTTTGCGACGCCGAGCGCTCTGGCGTTTCAAGGTGGGAATGAAGGTGGATTCTCTTCCTTGGACGAAAGTTCGGCGGCACCACCGACGCCTGCGGAAGACTACACGGATGCGCGAGACGAAATGGAAGAGGAACCCCACGAATTGTACCCGATTCCTCCCGAAGACTTGTCTCGCAGCAACGCCGCTTGGGAAAAGCTTCGAGGCGACGCCAACGCGCCGGGCGTGACGGGCGAACAAATCGTCTCTCTCGCGACGAAGACGGGCTTAGATAATTCCGACTTGGCCGTTATATGGAACATTTCGTGCACCCCCGGCGCGAGCGAGTTGAGCATGCACGATTTTGCGCTTTTCATGCACTTTTTGAAGCATCGTGTCAACGGCGGCGAGCTCCCGTACGAAGTCGACGCCGAGCGTCGAGCGTACTTTTTGGGCGCTCCAGAGATGATCGAACAACCACCGTCACCACCGACAATTTATGCAGAGACGGTTGAAGATTCGGATCAAATGCCCGCGCCGTCGACGTATCAAACATCATTCAACGAAGCGTCGACGTCAAACGCCGCTTCGGCGCCGCAAAACGCCTCGGGCGACCGTCTGAGAATTTTCATCGAGTCCGTCGCCAACGTCAAGGAGGCGAGTAAAATGTCCTCCGCGCACTTTGGCGTCACGCTCGTCGACGGCGAAGGCACGCCCATCGAACCGTCGCAGAACACTCCCATCGGCGTCCAAGTCGGTCCCGACGACGTCATGCGCGTCCAAGGCGGCGTCACGTTGAACTCCCTCCCCGCCGAGTGGCCCGAAGGTTCCGCCGTCGTCCTCGAGCTTCGTCACTACAAGCAAAAAGAAAAGAAAATGTCCACCCGGTGTTGGTCGTTCATGGAGAAAGAATCCATCCGTCCCGGTTTATTCGGTCTTCCCCTCGCCGCCAAGCCCGCGGACACGAAGCGGCGCAAGGTGAAACTGTACAACAAAGGCAACCCGGATTTGAAAATTCGTTTCTCCGTCGTCGGTCGGGACGAGTGATCGCATCTCTTGTAACCTCAACCTCGCATTTTCGCGTCAATCGTCGTCGTTCGCCGCTTCGCGCCGCTTCGAGTCGCTTCGCGTCTCGTCGTCCCCTCCTCCGCGCCGCGCCGTCCCTCAGAATTCGCCTCGCCGCGTCGTCCGGTCGTCGCGCCTCGCGCGCTCGCGACGCGCGCCATGCCGTGGCACGACATTCTCACCGCCGGCGTCGACACGTGGAGCGATTACGACGACACCGACGACGAGCGCTGCGCCGTCGATTTCGCGCGCGACGTCGGCGGCTCGACAATCGACGACCGCGCGACGTCCGCGCTCGTCAACACCGCGTCGGAGGAGGATCTGAGAGCGAAGCGCGCGTGCGCGAGCGATCGCAGCAGCGGAGAGGACGCGCGCGAGGGCGCGGAGGGAGAGAAAACGACGCGACGAGGCGAAAGGGAGGACGCGCGCGAGGGCGCGAGACGCGCGAACGATCCGACAGAGGCGACGAAGGGCCACGGTGAGGGTGATGGCGCCGAAGGCGCGAAAACGGGCGCGTCGAGAGAAGATTGGGGGACGAAATTAGGATTAGACGCGGGATGGCGAAGCGAACGGAGGGATTTGGAATGGCAGTGCTTGTGGATCGAATTGCGCGTGCGAGAGATCGGTAGGCACATCGAACGATACGAGAGTCGGTTGGAGACGATGAAGGCGCGAGGGGAGACGAGCGGGCGAGACGCGAAGGAGGAGGAGTCGGAAGACTTCAAAAATGATGGGACGCGCGGGGATTTACCGCGCAAGAGGTTGCGCCGCGGGAAGGCGACGCCGCGCGCGCCGGTGATATTGGGACATCCCATGTTCGCCGCTTTGGAAAACTCTGGCTCGAAAGGTGGTCGGGCGGCGAAGAAGAAGACGATGCCGGCTCCGCAGGAGCCGTCAACGACGACCACGGCGGAGTTGAGCGGGTCCAAGGCGTTGGGGTCGGGCAAGCGAGAGAGTTCTGAAGACAACCCTAAGTCGTCCGAGGAGAAGAAGCGCAAAGTCATGGAGGCCATCGTACCGAAAGAGACGAACTCAGACAGCGACATTTCCACCACCGCTTTGTACGAGCAAATCGACGCCGCCCAAAAGCGCGTGGCTTCGCTCAAGCAACGACTGAGCCAAACCGCGCCCAAGTTGTCGCAAAAGAACTCGGAGAGCAAATTTAAGACTCCGGCGTCGAAGAGTAGAGGCGACAAGCACGCGGCGGAAAAGACTCCGGGGAGCTCTGGCAAACGTGGAACGAGCCGAAAGGCTGAAGCGTACGACATCAACAACGTCATCTCGGCGCAAGGACCGGCAAAGTATGTCGAACGCGCTATTCACGAAACCATCGCTACGCCCAAGGTTCGCGCGGCGAGCACGTACGTCTCGCCCGCGCAAATCGCGACGGACGGCGAATCATCCGATGAGGACGTATCCGACGCGGTGTACATCGAGCGCCACGCCAAGCTCGAGGTCGACGAGCGCGCGGCGCGCACGCCGCTCGCGCGCGGAAGAAGCGCCCAAAAGCAACCGCCGACGCCGTCGGGCAAGCAAGTTTCCCTCTTCGACGTCGACGTCGACGACGCGTCGCCGAACTCCACCGCGGAAGCGGCCACGACGACCCTGACGAACTCGAAGTGATCGAACGCGCCGTCGTCGACGGGAGTTCGAGTTGTAGTGACCAAAACTTTTGTTGTACAACCGCCTCGCGACTGAAACGTCCCCAGACGCCGACGCGCGCCGCACGCCGCGCGCGCGCGACGTCGCCCGGTCCGATGCTCCGCGCGGCCGCGGTCGCGGCGACGACCGCGCCTCGAGCCATCGCACCGCGCGCGCGACGCGGTCGAGGCGTCCCGGCGACGCGGCGAACGCGCGTCTTCGCGCGCGCCGGCGGTGACGACGACGCCGACGACGACGCCGACGACGCGCCGACGCCCGCGGGGAAGTTGGACGGGGGGAAGTACGGCATGGGCGGCAGAATCGACGACGCGCTGGACGCGAGCACGAACGAAACGAGCTTCGTGCTCGGCGGATTTCTGTTGACGTTGTCAGCCATCGCGTTGTTCGCGTTCGGGCCGCGGCCGCCGACGGAGTATTGATTGAATGCATTAGAATCGCGCGCGTTGTAGACACAGAAGATACAGTACATTGTGACAAAGACGCGCGCGACGCGCCGCGGCTATTCATCGGCGCCCGAATGGGCTGACGCTGAGTCCCATGACTTTCGCGCGGCGGCGAAGCTCTTCGTCGGAGGTTGGTTTGTACGCCCCGGGAGGAAGTTTCGGCGCGGGTCCGTGCGTGAGGCGGATGGCGACGCGCGCGCGAAGTCGTGGCGTCGGTAACATGCCTCGATGTCGCCCCGGCGAGTCAAACTCGTCGTCTGAATCTTTGTCCTCTTCTTCTTTTTCATCTTCCTCTCGTTTTTCATCTTCCTCGTTCGCGTGTTTCGCCTCGGAGAACTCCATCCAGTTTTCTACGGCTCGTTTCATCGGCGTCAAATCGTCGACCGTGGAGTAAACAAAGGGCGCCGGCGAGCACTTTTGACTTTCGCTCACGTATCTCGTCATCGCCGTCCGCGCGACGGAGACGCGGCGCTCCGCCGCGCGCGCGCGCTCTTCCAACGCTTCAACTTGCTCCTTGTCCAAGACGTCACCAATCGATCGCATTTCGAGCTTGTTCTCTAACATCGTCACCTTCGCTTGCAACTCGGTGTTTCTGGTCGTGGAATCGGCGAGCGCGGCGCTCAGACGCTGCGCCGTCGCAACACTACCGCACTTGCACGGCATTTCGCCTGATATTAAAGCCTCCGGCAAGCTCAAGCGTTGCGCGAGCGGGGCGTTTTCGGACTCACTCGCTCGCGCCTGCGCGGCAGCCAACGCAGACATGATGGACTCTTTTTCTTCCGCGGCGTGCTCGGCGTTGCGCGCCATTTGCTCCTTGAGTTTTTTCACTTCGGATTCAATCATCAAAAACTCCTCGCGCAACGCGTGAGCCGTGGCCTCTGCACCATTCGCGCGCTCGTCCGCGGTGTGGCTGCACCGCTCGAAAAATGCCGCGCGATCTTTAATCTGAGCGAGTTCGCGTTCGCGTCGTCGTTCCGACGCTTCCTTTGTCTTTGCGAGCTCGTCCTGAAGCGCGTCGAATTCTTCGGCGTGCGCTCGCGTCTCGCGTTCCATTTGCGTCTTGGCGATGTCAAGTTCGCGACGTAACGCCAGTATTTCCGCATCCTTCGCCGTGATCTCTCGTTTGTGCACCGCAGATTCCTCGACTTCGGTCTCCGTCTGCACAACCGCGTTGACGAGCTTCGGCTTCTCCGCCCGCGTCTCGCGCAATCGCTTCGCCTCGGCTTTCGCCGCGACGAGCTCTACGTCACGCTTGTGCGCGTCGAGCCTCAACTTCGCGTTCTCCTTCTCCGTCTCCTCCACTCGCGTCGCCCATTTCTCTTCGCTCGCTTCCTCCAACGACTTCGCCCACGCGTTCCTCGCCGTCGCCTCCGCGTGCGCCAACGCGAGCTCGGAATCCTTGACGTTTTCCAGCACCACCCGCAGCGACCTCGCCTCGAGCGATTCCTCGTAAATCTCCTCCAACGCCCTCCGCTGCGTCGCACTCAGCACCGCGTTCGCCCCGATTCGCCCCAACACCTCCTCGAACGCCTCCACCGCTTCGAACCCATCCTCGCGTTCCGTCGCCGCGCGCCCGAGCGTCTCCTCGCTCGCGCTCCTCGCGCGCGCCAATCTCGACTTCCCGCGCCTCCGCGCCTCTCCCGGCGTCCGCGCGCCCCCTCCGTTCGCCGCGAACCTCTCCGGAGAATTTTTATCCAGCACCGCCAGCGGCGAGCGCAGTTCCGTCGTCCCCAGCTTCGCGAGCGTCGGTCGTCGTCCCGCCGTCGTCGCCATCGTCGGCGACGCGATCGCGACCGCGACCGTCCCTCGCGCGCGCTCGCGTCCCGCGCCGTCGCGGTTCAGGTGCGCGTGCGCTTCCATCGCGCGTCGAATCGCCGCGCGTCGGTCGAGCATCGCGCGCGCGTCGTCGGCACGCGCGCGCGCGACGGTCGCGACGAATTGTGACGATTGACGTTCCCCTCCGTCGTTCCCCCGATCGACGGGACGAGCGAACGACGGGGGAGCGCGCGACGCGCGCGACGCGAAAAAAAATCGAACCGACGCCGCGGTCGCGATCGAGCGACGCCGCGGTCGCGACGCGCGCGCGGGTCGCGCGGCGTCGCGGAGACGCGACGCGCGACGGGGCGACGTCACTCGGTGACGCCGTCGAACGACGACCGTCGCGAACGCGAGGCGACGCGATGCGCGGCGCGCTCGCGGCGCGCGAATCGACGGCGCGACGACCGCGCGCGACGACCGCGCGCGCGCGCGGGAGACGCGCGCGCGCGCGCGCGGGACGACCGACGCGGGCGAATCTGGTGGATGATTTCTTGGCGACGTTTTTGCCGCGCGAGGTGAACGAGGCGCGGCGAGAGATGGAGTACTTCGACGGGCCGGGAGGGATGCTGGCGAGGATCGTGCCGGGACGCGAGAAACCGACGGTTCGAGCGCCCGAGGTGCGAGGGGACGTGGTGTTCGATTTCGGGGAGATGTCGGCGGAGGCGTTCGCGGCGACGTTTAACGCGCTGAACGACGTCGTCATGGGGGGGGCGAGCGACGCGGCGGCGACGCTGACGAAGGATGGATTCGCACGGTTGGCGGGGGAGACGGAAGACGTGCGAGGTGGGTTCGCGTCGGTGAAATCGCGAGACTTTGATCGGGCGTTGGATTTGAGCGCGTACGAGGGGTTGAAGTTGACGGTTCGCGGCGACGGGAAAACGTACAAGTGCATTTTGTACGACACGAACGACTCGTTTAACGTGGCGTTTCATCAAACGTTCGTCGCGCCGAGGGACGTCACCGAGGTGAAGCTCAAGTTTAGCGATTTCGTCCCCGTGAAGCGCGGTCGAGGCGTGGCGACGAACGACGCGGAGTACCGAAAGACGAACGGTGGGAAAATCGTCGCCATGCAGTTCATGCTGAGTAAATTCGCGTACGGCATGGAGGAGAAGAACGCCGGCTACGCCCCGGGTCCGTTCGAGTTCGAGCTCAAGCGCGTGGAGGCGTACAGGTGAAAGTCGACCAGCCCGCTCGCGACGTGTAAATCAACATCATTCTCAAATTACAAGGCGTTTTTTCATCGCTGCTGCACCGAGCATCGCGTCACCTCCGCGCGGAGGCATTTGTGAAGCTTCGTCGCGAGCGCTTCGTCGCCACCGCACATATTTTTCAATACTAGCGGCGACATGCGGACGAACTGGCTTCCCGTGAGCGTGGTCGGTACCTTGACAGACTGAAACGCCCCTCTCGCCGCGCTCGATAGCCACTGCGTCACTTCTTCGCGGCTCCATTTCACGGGGGCGATAAGACGCTCCGCCGCGACCTCGGTGACTTGACCAGTCTTTGCGTCCACGCGAAGCGTCGCGGCGACGTCCTCTTTTTCTTCGGCGTATCCCTCGCTGTCTTCGTTGCCCCCGATGGCGTTGATCGTTTTCAAAGTCGCGAGAGAGTGCTCGGTGTCGATGGACGCCGGTGACATGGTGCCGATGACGGCGACGCCCGCGTCTTCGCGCACGAAGCACTCCGCCAGGACGCGAGTGAGCGGGCTGTTCCGGTACGGCACGTGCACGTTTGAGTTTCTAGCGCCCGAAAATTTCAGTCGTCGGAAGCGCACGCACTCTTTCAGCGCGTACAAGCTCGCATTAATTTCCGCCGTTTCCTTTCGCTGCTTCTCGTTGTGATGCGTATTGTCCTCTTTGCGTTCGCTTCCTGCACAATCCACCAACGTCAGACGACCCATCGATCCATCGGACAAAGTAACGGTGAGACGCATGACTGCGTGCGATCGAGACGACGACGCGTTACACTGCGTCGCACTCGTTTGTCGACGAGATTTGCCCTCGTCGATGACCTTTTTCAAGTCGCTCGCGCTCGTCACGACGGGTTCCTTCGCGCCCATGAGTTCGACTTCCATCTGCCCCGTGAGCGCGTCGCCCTGCTCTTCGAACAATTCTTTCAGTCGAATCTCCACTCGACCAGGTTGCAGCAAGTCCACGCACGCCTTACCGGCGATTTCGAAATACGACACCTTGATGGATTTCGCCCCCGCCGCGGCGCCGTCGCCGACGAATAGCGCCTCGATGGCGTGTTTCTCAATGTTCTCCATCGTGTGCGTCTTCCCGCTTCCCGTTTGGCCGTACATGAATAAAGCGCCGACGCCACCTTTAAGCGTACCCGCCACGAGAGGCGCCGCGCTGCGATCGTACACATCGTGCTCTTGCGCGTCTTCGTCAAAGACGCCGCCCGAAAGCGTGTACGCGCAGTGCTTGACAAACATCCTCTTCAAATCGGCGTGCATCTGGCAGTTGTGCACGACAGCGGTTGATCCACTCTTCACGCTCACGACGTCGTACTCGCCGCGCTTCTTCTCGGGATCGAAAAGTGGACGCTTTCGCGCGTACACGTTAATCGCTCCGGGCGCGCTCGTCTCGGCGCCCGTCTCGGCGTCCGACGAATTCGTGAGATTCTTGTCACGCCAACGCTTCACCGACGCCGCGAAAGGGACTCGATTCATTCGCCTGCTCTCGCGCTTATCGAACATTTGACGATGCACCTTGTCTTCGCTCATGCCAGTCGGCCGCTTTTTCGCCGCCGGCGCGCCCGTCGGTCTCGTCGAGGATGGTTCGCTCACGCCGCCGACGGGGCGCGCCGCCGTGGACGGTTTACCAGGCGCGCTCACTCGCCCAACCGGTCGCGTCGTCGTCGACGTCACCTTGCGCTCGCGCGGTCGAGTCTTCTCCTTGGACGCGTCGCTCGTCGCTCGATTCGTCGCGAGCGGCGATCGCGACCGCTTCCCCTCTGGCTTTTTCGCGTTCGGCGGCGACCACTCCGCCTTGTGCGGTTTCGGCGCCGATTTCTTCGCCGGTTCCGGCGCCTTCGTCACCGCGCGCGGTTTTTCCTCTTCCTCCTCTTTCGCCGGCTTCTCCGCGGACGCCGTCTTCGTCTCCGCGGGCGGCTTCTCCGGCTTGGTCGGCGACTTTTGCGGCGTCGCCGTCGGCACCTTCTTCCGCTCCGGTTCCGGCGCGAGTTCGACGTCACCGCTCAACTCCAACGCCGTTCCATCGGGCACCACCTTCGAGTGCACCGTCGTCGTCTTCGCTCGCGCGTCCTCCTCCGCGCACGCTCGCTCCGCGCGCGCGTCCGCCTCCGCGCGTTCCCTCGCCAACTCCCGCTCCACCTCCTCGCGAATCTTCGCCGCCAGCGCCTCCGCCTCCCTCTTCGCCGCGCGTTCGTTCTCTTCGCGCTTCGCCCTGTCCGTCTTCGCTCGCAACCGCGCCTCTTCCCGCGCCTTCGCCTCGCGTCTCGCGACGCGCGCGTCCTCGTCGTCCGCGGTCGCGCGTCGCGCCTTGGCCCGCGCGATGGCTTCTTTTCGTTTCGCCGCCCACGCCGCCGCCGCGCTCGACGCCTATCGCACCCCCGCGCGACGAACGCGCCTTCGTCAGTCCATCGTCGCGCGTCATCCGCGTCGTCGTCGTTCGTTCGTTCGTTCGTTCGTTCGTTCGTTCGTTCGTCATCGCCAGGGGAACAAAGACGCGCCGCGCCGCGATGGTCGACGCGACGGTCGACGCCATCGCGACGGTCGACGCCCATCGCGCTCGAGCGCTCGACCGCGGTTACGCACGCGTCGCGTCGACGCGCGCACCTTCGCCGCGTCCATCGCGGCGTCGTCGACTGCGGACGCCGGCGGACGATCGATCGATCGATCGATTCGAACGTCGAATGAACCCGTAACTGTGCGTGTTCATGGCATGCGCGCGCGACCGCGTCGTCGAGTCGCGCTCGAGCGCGTAACGGTCGATAACGGTCGATAACCGTTGACGACGTCCGCTTTCTATTTTTGTACCGTCGCGCGCCGTCGTCGCAAACGCGCGGGTCGCGGTCGACGACGACGCGGCGGCGCGACGACGCGAATCGTCGCGACGACGACGCGTGTGCGTCGCGACCGACGCGGATGATTGATTGATTCAATGATGCGATGCATGAATGAATGCATGCGCGGCCGTCGCGGCATCGCGGGACGCGGTCGCAAACGCGAATGCGCGCGGTCGCGACGCGCGCGCGCGACGCCGCGCGCGCGGTGACGCGCTCCAGCGCGTCGACGCGAGACGCGACGGGCGCGCGACCGAAAAGGATGGGATTCGACGCGCGCGCGTCGACGCGCGACGACGCGACGAGCGACGCGCGCGACGTCGAGCGAGTCGTGCGCAGGGTGAATCGAAGGATATCGAGCGCGGTGGGGGCGTTCGGGAGCGACGCGACGGGGCCGAGGGACGTCGAGGGGGAGGGGGGACGAGGGGGCGCGACGCGCGAGGCGACGCGCGACGCGGGCGCGGCGCGGTTGTTGGTGTGGTTTCACGGGTACGGCGACGTCGACGGGGGGTCGTGGCGAGAGTTTTGTGAGGTCGTGGCGAGGGCGCGCGGGAGCGCGAGCGGGCGGACGGCGATCGCGACGCCGGACGCGATGCGGATGGACGCGGGGAACGGGCGGTTTCCGCGCGCGTGGTTCAAGCCGCGACTGCGCGTGCGAAGGAAAGACGAGCGCGAGTGGACGTGCGATGGGATCGAGGACGCGGTGGTGCGCGCGGTGACGATCGTGGACGATGCGGTGCGAAAGTACGGGATTCAGCGCAAAGACGTCGTCTTGGGCGGGTTCTCGCAGGGGGCGTGCTTGGCGTTGGCGTGCGCGAAGAGCGAGTTGAGCGACGTCGGCGGCGTGCTCGCGGTGCGCGGGTACCTGCCGAATCGCTCGAGAGAGTTCTCAGAACTGAAGCCCGACACTTTAATACTAGCGGGTGGGGCCGATCCTTTGGTGCCCGTGGAGTGGTCGTTGGAGGCGGGGCGGTTGACGGGGGGGATGGTGACGCTGCGCGAAAACATGGGGCACGAGTTGTGCGTCGAGGACGTCTATCGCGCGCGACGGTGGTTCCACGAACGCGCGGTCGCGAACGGTAATTGTATCGCGAATCACACCAGACTAGAGGCTTAGCGTAGTTGTAACGCGACGCGTTTGCGCTTCTCGGACGTTACATAAATCGAGGCTTTTTCGTTTTGCTCGCGAGCTTGGCGCGAATGCTCGAGACGTCCACCTTGGGCGCGGACGACTTCTTGGGCTCCGCACCGCGCGCCGCGAACGCGGCGCGCGCGTTTTCATCGCTCATATCTAAATGAATCGTCTCGTCGTACGTCGGCATTTCGTTGAGCATGTCCTTGGACACGTAATTCTCCTCCGCCGCGCGCGTCGCCGCCGCACCGGAGCCGTAGTGCACGCCGGTGAAGGAGACGTGTCCGCCGCCTTGAATTTTCCCTTCCGCGCGTAGTTCCTCCACTTTCCTCCGCACCGCGAGCGTCAAGTACTCCTTTCTCGTGTCTTTGTGACTCAACAAATCGAGCACGTTTTTCACCGCGCGCTGCGCCGCGGGCGCCTTCGCGTGCGCGTTCCTCGATTTATCCAAACGTAAACTCAACAGTTTGCATCGCATCGCGATTTCGTTTGTTTTCACCGCCTCGTGTCCGCTCCATTCAACCTTACCGAGCGAATCGATGGGCACCTCGCGCAACTTTAACAAACGCAAAAAATCCTTGTCCCGGTGCGCCGCGAGTATGTCTTCAATCTCCTTCGCCGTCGCCACGCCCAGGCGCGCGTTCACGTCCTCCGTCACCGCATCATCTAACGTCAGTTTCGGCGCGTAGTCCTCCACCTTGGCGCCTCCCATGCGCACCGCGCCGCCCGTGACGCGTCCCGAGCCGCCGGCGCCGTCCCCGTCCAGTCCTTGTCGCGCCCGCGAACTCGCCATCGACGCCTTCACCGCCTCCGCCAAGTCATCGCCCGACGGTGCTCGCTTCTTTTCACCCGCCAGCGCGCGTTTCAGCGCTTCGCGGAACGTCGCCGCGTCGTCGTCGCGCACGCCGACGTCTTCGAGCAGCGCGTCCAAGTCTCTCTCGTAACGCAAATCGTCGACGGTATCGACGCCTTGCTCGACGAAACGCGCGGCGTAGTGCTCGTCGAGACCGGCGTCGACGATGAAGTCGCGCACGGCGACCATGGCGTCGGTCGGGCGCGAGCGGAGGCTGATTGTGAGGGCGGCGCGAGCGCGGGCGCGACGACGCGAGCTACAACGCAAAGCTAGGCCAACGCCGCTCGTAAGCGGTCGATGCGGGTGCGATAATAGTTCCCGCGCAAAGGGTCGAGTGTGGCTAAGTTTCTAAACATCGACTCCGCGCTCGCGGCGCGACCGATGTCGGCGTCGCGAACGGCTTCGGCGGCGACGCGGTCGGCGAGCAGGAGCGCGGCGTGACGCGACGGCACGCGCGACGGCGCGGGCGCCGCGGCGGTTCGCGCGGCGTCGATCGCGAGCGCGACGACGCGGTTCGCGACGTCGCGCGGTATCGCGCTCCCATCTCGCTCCGCGATCGCGCACAGACCGCGAAGATAATTCCACGCGCTCTCGTTGTCGTCGTCGACGCGCGGCGCCGTCGTCGCGAACGCCGCCTCCCGCTCCAACACCCCCACGTCTCCTCGCTCCAAGCACACCGTCACGCACTGAAACCGCGCGTTCCAAGCGCTGTTATTCATCCAATCTTCCGCCAGCATCTCCTCCGTGAACGCCATCTCTTCCTCCCACGCGTCGCATCGCTCGACGAGCCACGCGCGATGCGACCACGCGTGTATGTTCTTCCCATCCAGCATCAGCGCCGCGTTCGCGTGCGCGAACGCCCCGTCCCGTAATCCTTCAAACGCACCCGCGGCATCCGCGCGTTCGAGCACCATTCTCGCGTGATTCCACACTTGATAATTCTTTGGATTTTTCGTCGTCTGCGCCTCGGCGAACGCGAGCTCGTCGCGCAGCGTCGCCGTCCCCGCCTCCGCCTCGCGCGCGTCGACCGCGTCCTCGACGCACCGCATGCGAAACGCCCACGCGGTGTAGTGCGCGCCGCACGTCTCGAGCACGCGCGCCGCGGCTTCCGCGCCGTCCTCGGGCGTCCACTCGCGCGCCGTCGTCCCGCCGTCGTCGCCTTCGAGCGCCGCGCGCGCGCGACGCGCCATCGCGCGCTCGAGCGCGGCGACGGCGTCCTCGTACGCGTCCTCGTACGCCGGTCGCGCGACGTCGCGCGCGCCGTCGCCGTCGCCGTCGCGGCGCATCCGTCGCGCTCTGCCGCAATCCGCGACGCCGTCGCCGCGCGCGCCGCCGCGCCGCGCTCGAGCGCGCGCCGCGATGGACGACATCGAGAACGACCGCTCGCTGAGCAACTCCGGGCGCTCGACGCCCGTGCACCGCGAGCGCAAGCTCGCGGAACCGTCGACGACGGCGCAACCGCCGACGACCGATCCGTCGCGCACGCTGCGACTGTTCGAACAGCAGAGCGTCGATCGACGACGACGGGCGCTGGGAGAGACGGTGCGCGATGCGAGCGTCGATCGCGCGCGCGCGACGGGCGAACGGGCGCGAGCGACGCGAACGAGACGGCGATTCGAGCGATTCCGGCGCAACCGTTTCTCGAGCGAAGTCTTTCCCCTCGGGACGCGCGACGAGACGCGAGGGACGCTGGCGTCGTGGTCGAGCGCCGAGACTGACGATGCGCGTTCACGCGCGCGATGAAGGATGATTCGGCGTCGTTGGCGCGGTTGTTGCAGGAGCAAGAGCGCGCGTACTTCATGATGCGCTTCGACGGGAACGCGCGAGGCGAGACGGCGTTCGCGGACGAGGACGCGGCGTTCGAGGAGGAGGAAGAGGATGAATCGTTGGCGCTCGCGAGGCAACTGCAGGAACAGGAGGAACAAGAGTATAGGAATCGGATGTTGGCCATGGCTGGGATCGATCCCGATGCGGAGGAGGATTCTGAGGCGGAGGGGATCGATACGGACGCGATGACGTACGAGGAGTTGTGCGAGCTCGGGGACGTCGTGGGGAAGGTGACGTGTGGGCTCACCGATGCGCAAATCGCGTCGTTGCCGCAAAGGACGATCGATGCGAGCGTGGCGGGGACGAAGTGTGCGGTGTGTTGCATGGAATTCGATGCCGGTGAGGACGCGTGCGAGTTGCCGAGGTGCGGGCACGTGTATCACGGTGAGTGCGTCGAGCCGTGGTTGAAGGAGAACAAGTCGTGTCCGACGTGCAAGACGGAGGTGTTCGAAGAGACTTAGTCAAATTCTACTGTACTACCATTTTTACGCCTTAATTCCTTCCATGGACGATTTTTCGCGTAGCGCGGCGTTGCAATGAAGATCTACGCGTCTCGTTTCTCTCTGGCATCGTTTCTCTCTGGTATCGTTTCATCTCACGCTGTCGCGGGATTCACAACCAGCGAAGCGGTTTCTTTCGGGTCCCACGCCATCGCGCCCTTCGCCTTCAAACCCACGAATCCGAGAGGGATGTCACTCGGCATACCGTCCACGTCGAGCGCGGCCGCGCACTTCTTCGCGCTCGCGCCGATCAACTGCACGCGAAGCTCGTCGCCGGCGTGATCGCAGAGCGTCACGAACAACATGTCAAACTTCTTCCCAGTCTTTGGATTCTCTTTCACAGCCACTCCGTTCGCGGGCTCGCGCTTGATGAGTTGCCCGATGACGTTTATCGACGTCCCCGGCGGCTTGCTTGCGATCGAGGCAAACGCGCACGGTTCCGCCGCCCCTGCGGGCCACGCCGCTTGGGGAATTTCCAAACGCTTCGCGGCGGGCGTCGGCGGCGCCGACAACGGTACGGCGTTCTCTTTTGAACTGTGCTGAATGAGCCCGACGCCCGCCCAAAGATCGTTCACGTGAGAAACGAGCGCGCGTCTGGCGTGCGATTCTTTCCTCTTCATGGCCGCTTTGATGGGCGACAAGACGTGCGTCTTTACGAGCCGCGTCGCCGCGGGTGTCGAAATCGCGAAGGCTGATATAAACTTGAGCGCGGCCACAGCCGTGGCCGTCGGCGACGCTTGCTCGACGTCAGTTTCTCGCGCATCGGCCAAAGTTTCCACCGGTGGCTTGAACGAGCGGTAAACTTCCTCCAAAGCGTGCGTCGTCGCAGACGGCGTCGCGCCCAACACGCCTCGCAGCCGGCGACCGGCGGCGTTGCGATCCATCTCGCTGAGTGGCATGAAGCCCTTGCTTTGCTCTGCGCCACCGAGCGCGTATGCGATTTCACCGATCGCCGCTCGCATTATCGCGATGAAGAAGACGTTTTCGGGCTCCGTAGATGCCACCACATCGCCGTCGACGCGCGCCGTGAGATCTGGATGGTGCGTCACTGCGTCGATGAGTAAGCGATAGAGCGCTGCACGAATACTCGTATCCGATGTTGAAATCGGTGGCGGTGCCGCACTTTTACCGATGGCGACCGCAGGTGGCTGAAGCGCGTCCAAAATCGACGGCATAAGCGCTCGCAGCCACGTGGCTTCAGAACTCTTCTTCGTCAAAAGCGCGAGCGCGAGCGCCCATCCCTTCGCGGCTTGCGTGCCAGCTTTGCTCGACGCCGTGTATCTCGCGCGCTCTATCGATCGTTTTGCGCACGAGGTGATGACGAACTCGCGAAGCGCGACGACCTTTTCGCTGGCAATTCCTAAACTCACGTGCAAAGAATCGGTGGCGTCGAGCGCCGCCCAAATGGCGCCGATGGCGTCGTCGGCATCCGTCGCTCGCGGTCGTTCCATCGTCTCGTGCAATATCGCGACAAGCGTCGTCAGCATTGTGACGTCGCGGGGATCAAACTTCAAGGCGACCGTCAGCATAGCGTGCGCCAATGTTTCAGCGCGAGCTTCCGATTGACGCCCACCTCTCGTCGAGCTCAACTCCACCGTCTTGCAAAGCATGGGCACGAGTTTTGGCGGCGGTGGCGCCAAGAAAGCGTCCGACAGATGAGACACCGCCGTCGTGAGAATCAAAGCACTCGCACCCATGAATGCACTTTCACTGTGCTTTCCCCGAACTTCGGCTTCGCGACACGGGAGCGCATCCCAGAAGGCGTTCGACGCGGCGACGGCTGATACTCGAACCTTGGGCGAAACCGCCGTCGTCGCCGCCTGGTGCAGCACTTCCGCCACCCAACGCGCGCGCTTGTGTAACGATGCGTTGTCCGACTTGTCGCACCCTTCCAGCTTTTCGCTCGCAGGGAAAGCGGGGAACAAAATGGGATGTCGTTTCGCGGCTCTGGTGATTCTCGCGCGGGCTCGACTGATGCCGGTCGCGCCAGATTCCCCGGCGGCGGGATCCATCGTCGCAAGGACCCACAACTTTAGAAGAGGGGCACCGATACCGCCGTAATAAATCGGCGTGACGTCGAGTAATCGTGAATAAAGTCGATACGCGAACGCTCGATACGGCGCGCCTGCCAACCGCCAAAAAGTTGCCGGCGTGTGCGGAGCCACGACGGCTGTCTCCGCTTGGCTCCACGTCCAAACGCCAGACCGAAGCAGCAGGGCGATGAGCCGAGCCGAGCCTTCGATAGCCGCTCGCGTGACTCCAGAACCACCAACAGTTGTCACTGGCGAGTTCGAGCGCGCCGGGAAATCTAGAGCGAGTAAATTCGAAAGCGCCGGCCATATGTGTTCGCTCGCATTCTTAGCCAAAGCCAACGTCTCGGGTGATTTTGGATCTCCCCAATCACGCGTGGCCGCGGTGACGGCGGCGGCGATCAAACGTAGCGCTTGCTTCCTCAATTTAACTTTGAACGGATAGCTCGGGTCGAGAAACGCAGCGAGCGTCGGGCAGAAGAGCTCTTCGCGGCCCGCCAAAGGTGGTCCTCGCACAGATCGACGAAGCGCAGCCATGGATGCGTACAGCAAAACGTGCGCCGCTTCGAGTCTTTCCAGCAAAAGCAGGGCGACTTGGTCATCTTTAGTCGTCTGATTTTCGCCCTCGGCATCGACAGCTGCAAGTTCGTGGATCGATGCTTGAATATACGTCGGTAATTCCGGTGGCGTTTCGCCCGACTTGGCTTGTATGTATTCGCGAATCATGCAATACTCCTGACCGAGCTCAGCCAAGAGCGTGAGCAACTGAATGAGCGACTCGCCGACGTGGACACCCTGATACGCCGCGTGATCACTACAGCGCAGTAGCGCCCTGAGCACGACGGCGCGCGCAGTACTTTGATGCGCGCGAAACGTTTCTGGATCTGCGAGCGTCTCTCGCGCGTCGGAAATTATTTGTAAACCTGCGGGCGTCCTCGGCGCAACGCGAGCGATGCGCACGACGAGGGCGCAAAACGCTCGCAGCTCGCTCTCGTCGACCACAATACCAGAGTCTGTCTCGACCATTGCGCCGCGAAGGGCTTGGTTGGAGCACACCAACGCGTCCCTGAACTGAAACTCATCTCGCGCCCCGTCTCGAAGGTCACGCAAAATTTGCGCGCACGCGCCTTCACCCTGCGCGGCGCGAGTTTCCTCGTCCTCTTCTTGCGCGGCGGCGTGTACGGCGCGGCTCTGTGCAGCCTCAACGACTTCCGGATTGACTGTCGCAAACTGTTCCGCTTCAGTCGGTCTGGGAACTCGTCGACGACGACGACGACGCGCCGTCGGCGGCGCGACGTCGCCCTGTCGAACGACGACTGTCTCGCCGTACTCTGTCGTGTGCGTCGCCACGCCAGGACGCGACGTCGATGGCTCGCGCGTTCTGCGTTCAATCCGATCTCCGTCGTCTTCGTGCACGGCATCAACGACGTGACGTTGTTCCCGAGGTACGTGAACAAAGTCTGCGCCAGACGCGCCTTCGTCGTCGGAACGCCACTCTTCGTCCTCGCGGCGATCAGGAGCGGGTCCATAATCCGTCCGCGCGCGCTTCTGTTTTGGCACACGTTGCGCGACCGACCCTTCGCGCGCCGTCGACGTCGCCGCGTAGGATCGAACGTGCCCGGTGACGTGATCCGAACGCGGCGGCGCTGCGACCATCGCGACGTCGACCGGCTCGGCATCGCGCGCGACGACGTCCGGCGTGGTGGCGGTTTCGACATCACCCTCGCTGTCGGAAGAATTCAACTCAGAACCATCTGAACTTCCATAGCCATCTAGTTGCTGCGCGCCGACGCGGGCACCGCGAGTACCGCGCGCCCTAGATCGACCGCCGCGTCGCCGCGCGTTCGAGCCGGTTTCGGCGGCTTCGGCGGCGCCGTCGGATTGATCGCCTTCGTCGTCACCATCGGCGCCTCGATCCCCATCGGTAACGAGATCACCGAACGCCGCGCGCACACTCGCCGCGACTTTTGCGCGCAAGGCGATGGCTTGCGCCTCTTTGTTCGAGCGCGCGCCGAAGAGTCCCGGAATGGTGCCGCGACCGCTTCCGCCGCCGCCACCCGCCGCGGCGGGATCACGCTGTCTTCGCTGCCGTTCCGTGTACGCCGCGGGCAAGTCCAACATCGGCGGTGCGTCTCGCCCACTCACGATGGCGGTCGTGATCAAGTAATGCGCCACCGACGGCCACCCGTACGCCAAAGCCTCGCCCGTCAACTGTTGCGTCGGGAACAAATTCCGCTTCGCCCGCAAGCAATTCGCCCCGCTACAATTGCATATATCCCGACACACCGGACACCGCCACTCCGCATCCGCCATCGCCTCGTCCAAATTTTCCCCCACGCGCATCTCCAGGCACCACCCGCACCACGTCCCTCGCCCCCGTCCTCCCTCCGGCGCTCTCCGCCACGTTCCGCACACGCACGTCGTCTTCGCGTCCGTCGTCTTTTGTCTACAAAAGTGGCACGTCGTGCACTCTCGACACCCCGCGTCGTGCACGTCCTTACACCACGTCTTACTCCCGCGCGCGTCTCGTCGCCACCGTCGCTCGCACCCGTACAACCGATCGTAGTGCGACATCGTGTAGTGTTCCCTCGTCTCGCCCTGCGCCGCGCGCAGCGCCGCGAGTTCGGGTCCGATCGTCCCGACGCGCGCGCCCTCGCGCGTCGTCGTCGCCGTCGTCGCCTGCGCGCTCGCGATTCGCGACGCCGCGTCGTCGCGCGTCGTCGTCGTCGTCGCCGTCGCGGTTCGTCCGTCGTCGTCGCTCGCGCTCGCGTCGCTCTCCGCGCCGGCGTCGCTCGCGTCCGAGTCCTCGAACGCGTCGCCCCATCCGAGGTCGTCCGCGACGTCGCGCATCGCGCGCGCAGTCGCGCGGCTGTCGCGAGGGATTCGAATCGCGCGCGCGCCGACCGACCGCGAGTCTGACTGTTTGCGCACACGACACGCGACCGACCGACCGCGATTCTGACTGTGTGCGCAGACGCACGACGCGGACCATTATCCAAACCTCGCGCCGTCGCGCCGTCGCGACGCGCGCGCGCGCCACGCGGCGACGCCGACGGCGAGCGCGACGCGAGGACGCGCGCGGACGATGGCGACGGTTCGCGCGGCGACGCCGACGACGCGCGGAGCGACGACGGCGACGCGGACGACGACGACGACGACGACGACGCGATGGACGGGACGACGACGACGCGCGGGCGCGGCGGCGCGCGCGACGCGCGAGGACGCGGCGCGACCGGTGGTGATCATAGACAACTACGATAGCTTTACGTATAATCTGTCGCAGTACCTCGGGGATTGCGGGTGCGCGCACGCGGTGTATAAGAACGACGAGGTGACGGTGGAGGAGGTGCGCGCGATGCGGCCGCGCGGCGTGATGGTGTCGCCGGGACCGGGACGACCGGAGGACTCGGGGATCTCGCTGGACGTCGTGCGAGAGCTTGGACCGGAATTCGGCGTGTTCGGGGTGTGCATGGGACATCAGTGCATCGGACAGGTGTTCGGGGGGGACATCGTGCGCGCGCCGACGGGGTTGATGCACGGCAAGTCGTCGCCGGTGACGCATCGAACGGATTTGGACACGGTGCTGAGCGGACTGCCGAGCCCGTTTCAGGCGGCGCGGTATCACTCGTTGGTGATATCGCGGGATAATTTTCCCGAGGATGCGCTCGAGGTGACGGCGTGGACGGAGGACGGGACCATCATGGCGGTGAAGCACAAGGCGTATCCTTGGATTCAGGGCGTGCAGTTTCATCCCGAGTCCATCATCACCGAGAACGGGCTGTTGATCGTGAAGAATTGGGTGAAAATGATCAACGACAGGGCGGCGGAATCGGAGTTAGCGCGCGCGTAGGCGCGGGAAAGAGCGCGGGAAAGAGCGCGGGAAGCGCGGGCGGAAATCTCGCTTCGCGAGCGCCGCGCCGCCATCGATTCGTCGCGCGTTTCCTTCGCGTTCACGAGCGTAATGGTACTTAATTCAAAAACCACCGCTTTACCCGCTCGCGTCGTCGCGACGCATCGCGCGCGCGCCCCGGCGTCGTCGAATCGCGCGCGCGTCTCGTCTCGCGTCCACCCTCGGTCGGCACCGCGGGTCGGCACCGCGGGTCCCGCACTTTTCCGCGCGTCCGCCCGCCATGATCACCGCTCGATCGCTCACCGCGCTCACGCGCGCGTGCGCGCGCACCGCGCGCGCGCCGTCGGCGTCCGCGTGCGCCCGTCACGCCGTCGTCGCGCGCGCGACGCCCCGCGCGCGCGCCTTCGCCGCCGGCGCGCCGTGGGCGAACATCGACGTCAGCGCGCTCAAGGACATGCTCGACAGCGCGAGCGACGACGACACGATGTTCGTGGACGTGCGCGAGCGCGACGAGTGGGACGCCGCGCGATTGCCGCGATTCGAGCTCAAGCCGCTGAGCGCGGCGGGGGAGTGGTTGGAGACGCTGCCGAGGGATAAAAAGTTGGTCGTCGTGTGCAAGGCAGGCGTGCGAAGCGAAAAGGCGTGCGCGGCGCTGGCGCAGTGCGGATACGACGATTTGGTGAACGTCGAGGGGGGGATCATGACGTACGCGCAGGCGTACGGGCTGCCGGCGCCGTGAGCTCGAGGCGAATTTTCTCGACCGGTTTTACGAGGCCGTTTAATATACAAACAAAACCGCTAATCGCTCTGCACTACGATCGCTACTGCTGAGGGCTAGGTCGTTCGCGGTGATCGCTCTGCGGCCACGGGGTTCCTATGGGCGTTCGTTCGGGGGCTTTCGGAAGGAGACACTCGTGCCAAATCTCAAACGAATACGCGTAGCGCCCATCGCGATGTTTGCCGAAGAAACTGATTGGCTGGCCGTTGAGACATCGCGCGAGGGGTAGCTGCGTGACTTTGACGTCCAACACGTACTCGTCGAAGAGAAGGACGTTCTGGAAATAGTCCATTGTGTAGACGTCTTCGGTGTTGAAGTAATACTCCTCATTTTCGCTCGGGTCAGAAAATATCGCGCACCGCTCGTCAATCGTCTTCGGCGTCGCGAACCGACCGCCGAATCGGCGCGTGTCTTCGCCGATCTCCGCCGTCGGCTCCGGCGCGTCTTCTTCTGCGTGAGCCGCTAACACGCTCAGCGTCGAACCTAGCGGTGCGTAGTAGTACGGCACATCGCACAGCATGTCCACCGAAAGCCCGGGCGTGAGAAGCTTGAAGAATTGCTCGCCCGCGAACACCAAAGTGCGCGGCGGGATGTTCTCAAACGCGCGATCGAATTCTCCGCCCGTGAGCATGTCGCTCACCTTGACTTTTTCCTTAAACTTTCCCTGGACCAACACTTGAAACGTGCACTTTTTCACCCGATAAAACTCGCTCGACGTCTTCGTGTGCGCGTCCTCCACGCCTTTAAATCGACACACAATCTTCCCGCGGAACAACTCCGTCTCGAATTCCATCGCGCTCTCCGTGTTCACCGGCGCGTTGGCGTCGATCGCGCTCGGCGCCTTCACCCCTCGACCGCGTTCGCTCTTCAGCACCGGTCCGCGTTCGGACGCCCATCCGTCGAGCGCCGTCGTCTTCGTCCGCGGGCTCGCGCGCACGAAAATCGGTCGGTGCGGCCACGTCGTCGCCGGCGGCAGCGCGCATCGTCCCCGCGTCGCCGCCGTCGTCCTCCCGAACGATTCGCGCCCGACGGCGTCGCTCGCCGTCTCGTCTCGCCGCGCGCGCGCGTCGCCGCGCGCGCTCCAAAACGCCACCGCGTTCCCGCCGCCGCTTCGCGTCGCCGCCGCCGCCGCGACGTCGCGCCACCGCCAACCGCGCGCGCGCATCCGCCCCAGCGCGTCGCTCGGGACGAGCAGCGACCAGAACACGCCCGCGCACGGCGCGAGGCACACCGCGACGTCGACGCGAAGCGCCGACGCGAGCGCGAGCGCGAGCACGAAGAGAATCAGCGTCCCGCACGCGACGTGCGACGTCCACGCGAGCGCGACGAGCGCGTCGCCGAGCGTGCGCGTCGCGGCGCGCGCCATCGCGTCGCGAGCGTCGCGCGGCGTCGCGCGCGCGCGCGTGTGCGGTCGAGACGGTTCGGTTCGCGCGCCCATCGGTCGGTCGGGACATCGCGACGCGATGCGCGCGCGCGACGCTCGAGCGCGCGTCGGCGTCGCGCGCGCGACGCCGCGCGATCGTCGCGCGCGACCGCGACCGCGCGCGGACGCCGAGGCGCGCTCGAACGGCGCGCGCGCGGCGAATGAACTTCCAACCGTCTTGCGAGAGGTTGACGACGCGGCGCGCGCGCTCGACGCGGCGCGCGCGGCGATCGCCGTCGCGATGCGCGCGCGCGGACGGAACGCCGTCGCGGAACGCAAGCGCGATTCGACGATCGCGACGGTGGCGGACGTCGCCGCGCAGGTGGCGTGCGCGAGGGCGCTGCGCGGCGGCGAGGGCGAAGATTTCGTGGGCGAGGAGACGACGCGAGCGCTGGACGGTGACGCCGACGTCGTGACGGCGATTTTGACGGCGTGTGGGGCGGGAGTGGACGAAACGGAGGCGAGGGAACGGCTGAGGGAGACGTCGGGGGGGATCGGGCGGTACTGGGTGTGCGATCCTCTGGACGGCACGAAGGCGTTCGCGGCGAGCGACGACGCCGCGGATAAACAATACGTGCTCGGATTGGCGCTCATGAGCGACGTCGGGACGCCGGAGATCGCGGTGATGATAGCGCCGAAGTGGCCGGGCGGAGGATTGGAGGTGGTCGCCGCGCGCGGTGG
>Ga0206682_10000522_pt1 | contig 42074 bp, 47 predicted proteins | sample M240m12015metaG_FD_155444 | JGI IMG/M metagenome (GOLD analysis project Ga0206682, IMG submission 155444) | Ammonia-oxidizing marine archaeal communities from Monterey Bay, California, United States - M2 40m 12015 | ecosystem: Environmental > Aquatic > Marine > Intertidal zone | place: USA...
TCAGCCTACACAACACACTTCCTACCATCTCCTTATACAACAACTCGTTTAATCTTACTGATGACATCTTTATTATAACTTTATACTTACCACCAATCACCATTATACACTTCAACTTTTTTTTTGTGTCTGCCGACGGCTGTAGTTTTTTAGCGACTTCGTCGCGTTTATATAAATTCACAAATATTTCTAATTAAATCGTTACAGAAATATCTACTTAATGGTAATATAATCTTTTCACAATATTTATCATCATATTTTTCCAGAGTTTTTATAGTTAGTTGTAAATACTTTTTTTCATTTTCATTAAGCCTATCATCTGTATCTAACGACGTTCTTATACAATTTATTAAGTAGATCTTTTTATTTAATACAACATTCCAGTATTTATGTACATTAGGGGCAAATGTAAATATATTTGGTTTAGTTTTATTAATGAATAAAAAGTAACTTCTTACTAATTTGACTTTTTTTAAATTAATTTTTCCAACAGGATAATTACGAGGTAGTTTACAATCGCCTATTTTATTCAATTTACTTTTACAAGTATCAATCCATTCTTGTGGAATTACATTGGATTCTTCCATTTTGCTACTATTATTAATATTAATTGGATATTAATAATACTCTTCAATTTTATTTTTCTAATTTACACCTTTGCACATTTCAAACGCCGATTTATATAACAATTACTCTATTTTTTCAACAATTTCTCCATCAGCATCGTATATCCAAATCTCGCATTCATAACCAGCATCTTTTAATGCTTCTTGTTTCATAATAATGATATCAGGATTTATACTTGCGGTCCATGTTGATTTTGCTTCAATACATCTATTTTGTGATTTTATAAAACAATCTACAAAGTACCGATGTTGTTTTCCATTCAAGTCTTCATACCAAACACAAGGAACATCGCTTCTATTTACTACAATATCGTCTTCTTGTACTTGTTCTTTTTCTAATAAATCATTCAACATATATTTTTCGTACCCTTGTATTCTTTCTATCCTACCGGAAGGAAATGTATAATCATATGCTTTATATGCGTTTTTAGATGCTTTTTCAGAAAATTCTGTGTATTGTAGAGGATGTTCAACTCCATACTTTTCCAAACAAGTTACTTTTGATTTTTCTCTTATTTCTTCATTTTGCATCGAATATTCAACACCAAACCTTTCCAAATTAGTTGCTTTTATTTTGTCCTTTACTTCTTTACTTTGTGACGGATTTTCACAACCATACTTTTTCAAACAAGTTGCTTTTATTTTGTCCTTTGTTTCTTTACTTTGTGACGCATATTCAACCCCAAAATTCTTTAAACAAGTTGCTTTTTGTTTATCTCTTACCTCTTTACTTTGTGACGCATATTCAACCCCAAAATTCTTTAAACAAGTTGCTTTTGCTTTTTCTATTAATTCTTTACTTTGTGACGGATATTCAACACCAAACCTTTCCAGCATGGTTGCTTTTTGTTTATCTCTTACTTCTTTATTTTGTGACGAACATTCAACACCGAACCTTTCTAAACAAGTTAGTTTTGATTTTTCTCTTACTTCTTTACTTTGTAACGAATATTCAACACCAAAATTCTTTAAACAAGTTGCTTTTGCTTTTTCTCTTACTTCTTTACTTTGTGACGGATTTTCAACACCGAACCTTTCCAAATTAGTTGCTTTTGCTTTTTCTCTTACTTCTTTACTTTGTGACGGATTTTCAACACCAAAATTCTTTAAACAAGTTGCTTTTATTTTGTCCTTTGTTTCTTTACTTTGTAACGCATATTCAACACCATACTTTTCCAAATTAGTTGCTTTTGATTTTTGTTGCTTATTTTCTTTTGTATGTATTTCACAATAACAACCCACTTTTATAAATAATCTAAACCCTTTACTACAAGTATCATCACAGTTCAAACATTTTGCTTCTATGGTAGTATCTCTATTAATACTTTCATTACTATAATCCTTTTTTAAATCAATACCATTTTCATCGCAATATTTTTTTAATAAATCATAATTATAACGAACCTTAGTTTTTCGTTCACTCATTAAACTATATTATATTTAATATGATAAAGTTTATTATTTATTTCAATTTTTTTACAAAATGTAAAAAGTGCTAAAAATCGGCGTTTCAAATGTACAAAGGTTTAAATACTTATATCTAATATTATTGGAAAATGGTCTGAATCTATTTTTTCACAGTCTTCATAATAGCCATGATAAATAGAGACATTAGATATTTTATCATACAATCCTTTACTCAAAAATATATGATCAATTAATACTAATTCATCACTCGTAGAATAGCAATTATTATTTTTATCCCACCAATTACTATATCTATATTTTTGTTCTACTAATTCATTTACATTATATAAAGTAAATTTATCATTATCATTCCCCTTTATTATATTAATTGCTTGTGAAATTGGAACATCGTTATTTAAATCTAAAATATTCGGATCATAATCATTAAAATCTCCAATTACTATTATTTCATAATTTCTCTCTATATAACTTAAAATAATCTCCTCAACTACCTTTGATTGAGCTTCTCTTTCTATACATCTATCTTGTCTACTTGGAAAGGCTAATAAATGAAGTGATATCATTACTATATTTATATCGTTCAAATCAAATTCAGATATAAAATGTTTACTTATTCCTTCGGTTCCAGAACCATCATAAGTACATTTTGTTCCTTCTATAGGATAATCATATCTATTATTATTTCTATATAAATCTGATATGGGATTTATTTTACTAATCATACCAACATTTTGACCAGTAGCAGTATCAGATCCTTTAATCATAAATGATTCATAAGTATTTGAATTTAAATTATCTTTCAAACTATTTAATTCATCACATCCTTCTACTTCACACAAGTTAATAATATCTGGACTAAATTTATTAATTACATTAGCTACTTCTTGTAAATGCTCCTTGGCATGACTTTCATTTTTCCATGTACAACCATCACCAGGACAATCTGCTGCTTTATAATAATCCAAAAATAACCATTCAACATTATATTGCATAATTCTTAAATTATTTTTATTTTCTCTCCGATCATCTCCTTTATTATTTACTATAGGACAATAGGTCTCAGATATTCCAAGAGAAAAAAAACAACATAATACTAAACTACGAATTAAACCAACCATTTAAATTATAATTATAAAAAATAAAAATTGAAGTTTTCAAAATAAAGTATTTAAAATTATAATTGTCTACATAATGTCATTCGTAATTACTGTAAGTATTAGTGCTCTTCCTAATGGGTATCAACCTATTTTGGATTTCTATAATAATAATAGAGATCAATCTACTCCTCCTTTGGAAAAACTGCCAAGATGTGAGGGTGGATTTATGATAAAATTTGAAGATTATGATCAAATTGAAGATTTTGAAATAAATAATAAAATACAACAACTTAGATGGTCTAATAAACAACTTATAAGTGATAAATATATTGGTTTTAATGATACACAATTAGAATTATTATATGATGCTCTTGTTCATTCATTAGGAGAAAATAATGTTGAAAAACATGATAAATTTATGTATAACAAAATATTTGAAAAAGACTTGGTCTGTCAAAACAAATGGTAATAAAATTATAGAAATAAAATTATTTTACATAATAAAAATATCTTTTAAAAATTTTTTTATATATAAATAATTTATAATGAGTGAATCATTAATAACAAATACAGACGATGTTAAATTAGAACCAGAAAAAATAATTTCACAATCACTTCCCGAAAAACGTACTTCTATTATGGATAGAATAAATGAAAAACGAAATGACCAAGACTTCCAACAACGTATGAATGTTGGAAGTACATTAGTATTAGAAATTTATAGAGTTCTTATGGGAGCTTTTTTAGTAGCTTTTGTTCCACAAAAATGTGGTGAAGAAATATGTTCTATTAATGAAAATATTCAACGTGAAGATATTCTTTCAAGAAGCGCAATATCTTTAAATGCTGTAACTATGGCAGCCTTTTTAATGCTCTATTTTATAGAAGTTAAGAGAGAAAATAAACTAATTTCATATTTAGAAGTAAATAGATTTACCTCTGTTGATAATGATTCGGTTGGTAATGCTCTCCAAAAATTATCATCAGAAAAGAAGCAAGTTATTTGGGATTATGATGGATATTATCAAAAAGCTGGTTATGGATGTACAGCCGCCTTTATTTTTAATGCAATATTAAGTTCTATTGTTGTATACAGTAACTATTTAGATAACAAAACAGTAACAGTATATTTAACTAATTTATTGTTTATGGGTTTAAAAGTTGCAGATGTTTATTCTACAGTTAATACAAAGAAAAATGTATTTTATAGTGCTTACTTAAAAAATAAAGTTCAATTTAATGATGTTGATCCTGATAAAGTAATTTCAGATGAAGAATCATTGAAAGTAGAAGAATTAACTGATGAAGAAGAACTTTGATTAATTTTTTCAATAATAAACATTCGTTTAAATATTTTTTTACCATCTTTTGTATAACCAGCACTTACTCTTTTTGGACTCATTTTATAATGACATGATTTTAATACTTGACGAACTAAATTAAGAAGAGGCCACTTTTGATTTTCTTCTGCTGTTGATTGAAGGGAAGTTAAATAAGAAGAATTAAATATTTGTTTAAGTATTGAAATTTCATCCTTTACAGAATCATATGTTTGTAAGTCTAATAATGTTTCTCTTGGAATTAACAGTCCATCTATTTCATTTAAATGTGTAAAAGGTATTTTACACTTATTTAAAAATAATTTAATATGTTCAAATTGTTCACTATTCATGAATATATTAAAAGACTAGTTCTTTTTTTTAAGTGTTTTTTTCCCTTTTCTATATTTTTTATGTTTTGTATATTTCGCCCCACCAGGTTGTATGTATCCCGATGGTAATGTTCCTCGTTGTCTTCCTTGCTGTATTTGACTAGTTGTTAGATCTGGTCTATCATCTATACCTATTCCTTGATATCGTGTATCTATTTTAAATCCAGGAGGCATTTTTCCAGTTGCTATAGCTATTTGAACATCCTGACGTGATACACTAGGAATATCTCTAAATACTGTTCTTGTAGAATTGTTAGGTCCAAATGATGTAATTGACTGCGTAACAAAAAGATCATTAAAGGTTTGTTTTAATCCGTCCATTGGGATAGGCGTATCTATAATCGCTTTAGCAATATTAAAATTACTAGGAATCGACCAGTTTTCGGATATATTATTTTCATTTAAGAATGAAATTACTTGAGCATCAGTCATAGCATCAATATTAATTGGAGAAATATTTTCATCTTCACCTTCTTGAACCATAGCATCAGGATCTGTCTCATCATACGATGTATCAGCTTCTTCACCCATCATATCAGACATGCTAAATGTACCACCTCCACCACGTCCATATCTAAAATCAGAAGGTTTAGAAACATCCCTCTTTACTCTAGGCAAAATTGGTGGTGATATTTTTCCAGTATCTGTCTGAGATACTTTTGTTTCTTGTACCTTTTTGGGTTGTTGTTTTTTCTTAGTACTAGATACAGGTGCACCTCTTCTATTTATTCTTGCCTCTCTAGATGCCCGTTGTTCTTCTTTTTGTTGCATTATTCTAATACGTTCTTCATTAGCTAATCTACTAGCAGTTTCTTTTGCCTCCTTTCTTAATTCTGCTTTAGTTTTAGGAATTTCAGTTACACTATCTCCTACAACAGCCTCCATAAAATCCTGATCACTTAACGCAGATAATACTTTACATTTTGTAAGCAATAGATATAGTCCATGATCATCCATAACCATTAAATTATAATTTACTTCATCAATAATAGGTTGTATTATACCCTGAAGTATAGGAAGTAAAGTTGTATTAGGAAGCATAATCTCTTTAATAGCAGAGCAATCATATTTTTTACTCGTTCTTATAGTAGTTAATACCCCATTTATAACATCTATATTTGGAATATATTTATAACCTCCTCTAGCTACATCGTATTTAATAAAACTGTAGTTAGATTTTATTTGATTACAACATCGATGAGACCATGCGTATTCATGAGCTAAGTTTTCTAAATCATCGTGACTATACGATTTTGTACCTGATTTAATTAACCACCAATGTGATAATGCAGTTATTATTGGTAAAATATGCTCACATTCCATAGTATCTTGCCCTTTACCGAAAAAAATTTTTCGATTACATAAATAGCAGCTTATTTTACCCAAAGACTGAACACGAGAAATATTTGTTGATGGGGACATGCCTAATGCTCGTCTACATTGTGATTGGTTGTCTACTCTGCTTAATTTTTCATCACGCCAATTTTCAAATGATACATTAAATAATGTATTGAAATATTCTGTATAACTAGTAGCTAAGGCTGTTTTATTCAATTTATTTCTTTCAGGAATATTACTCATAAAATTTCCAATAAATGTATCACTTTTAAAATATTGCAACCTTTTTTCTATTCTTTCGGGTGTTACATTATATATCTTTAAGTTTAAGCTATTTAATTTATCAGCTATATAATTTTGAATAACTACAGCTCCTATATATTCCGGTGTTTGTTTTACCCCCCGAGGTAATTTCTTTACAATAGCGGTTTGCGACATTATAAAAGTTTTAAATTCCTCTAGCGTATCTATAGAATCTGGCGATATTCCATCAAAAAATGAAGACCCAACCTTTGCTGCTGGTATAAATCCTTCGGTTCCACTCATAATATATTATAAAAATAAATTAATTAGGAAGATTTGATAATTCAAGTTCATATAACAATTCTAAATCATTATGTTTAGCTGAACATCTGTCCGTACAATTACAATCTCCTAATTTTTGTTTTGAATCAGTTAATTCACATTTTAAATTTGTATAATACTTCATTGGACTGTATCTGTGATGTGGAATAACATATTCCATATTACATTTATTAATACACTCACAATCAATTACATTAATTAATTTATTTTTTCCATAACAAGATTTTAGAAGAGGAATAATTTTCTTTACGTGTTTAGTATTCATTATGATAATTAATATATTTAGTTGTATTTAAATCTTTTATTTAATTTATAAATAAATGACAATACATAGATACTAATAAAAAAGTTAAAATATAAATATAGTAAACATCATTTGTTCTAATATACATCATAAATGGTTTTTCTAATATATATGTTGCAAAACCAATACTATGACATGCTATCATATGAGAAAATAATAGTGTAAAAAATATATTCATTAATTAAGTAAAATTTTTATATTTAAATTATTTTGAAAACAATGAAGGAATCGAATATTCTTCACCACTTTTCTCATAATTAGCAATAATGCGAGGATTTTTCTTATTTGCTATAATATCTTCTGTATCATAAACATTCCCATTATCATCTAAGTAATAAACAATTCCTTTAATATCAATAGCACTTACTTCTACTTTTGTAATAGTAGATACCGTTTCAGTATCATTCATTATACCATGAGGTGTACCTTTACTATGAGTTCCACAATATTGGAAATCATCCTTCTTTCTTCGTGTACATTGTTGTCCATTAGCTCTCTTAGCACAACACCTTTCATAAACAGGTACCATATTTTTGATTCTCTTTCTTTTCATAAAATCTTCTTTAGATAACTCAAAATTTTTATATTCATAAATATAATTCATAATTTCACTAGTATCAATTATATCTTTATTTTTAATTTTTTCAGCAATTTCATTTTTAAACTCGTGAATAAAATCATTTACTTTCTTTGAAATACGACGCTCCATTACTATTATACATTATTATACAAATAATATTTTATTTCAATTTTTTTATTAATAAGTTAAACTATTTAAAGACGAGATATGGGATTAGATATATATTCATCATCAGACTTATAATAATCTCTTTTATCTAACTTTATATCTAAACTGAAATATAACATCAAAGCATCATATAATATTAAATTTTTTTGTAAACATGTATCATACTCATGATCATAATATAAATTTCCATTGCAGTCATCACTTCTACAATATCCATCTTTTCCACAACCATCACACCAATATTTTGTATACTTATTTTTCTTACATATGGCATATTTTTCATTACATTTCACCAATAAATAATTGTTATGACAATATATATTATTATTAATATACGGTAAATAAATTTTATCATCTTTTTTATGTAGTTCATCTGGTAAACAAAACGAATGAGATATATAACTACATTCTTTAAATCCTAAATTATTTTTAAATTCCAATTTAGTTATTTGTGGTTCGATAAATAACAAATCATCTGTAATCACTTCACGAGGTATTAACATTATATTAATATTGATATTTTGTTATTAATATTAATCAATTTTTCCAGTATATATGTAATTTTATGTTTTTTTCAAAAAAATAGTTATCAATTCATTAGCATTCAAAATCTTTAAACAAAGAATTTACGTTTTAATCATTATTTTCATTTTTCATTTGCTCTATTAATTCATATTCTTCTTTTTCTTTTTGAGCCTTCTCCTTCTTTTTTTGTCTTTTTTTTGCATTCTTTTTTTGCTTAGATGTTAATTCAGCATTATCAGAATTAGAGAAACTATCTGTTTGTGAACTAATAGTTTCTCTATCATCATCATCACCATCCTCATCATCAACGTAGTGACATATTTCAATTGAATTATCAATTAATCTATCTATTACAGTATTAACAATGGTTTCTGCATCATGATTATGTTGAGGAATTTCATCAATAATATTATCTGATATATTGGTATTACATGTATTTAATAATTCAAAAGATTCAGATCTAGATATTCTAACATTATTAATTTGTTTTTCTTCATCGACAGTAAGGTTATGTTTTTCAAATATTTGTTTAGCAACTGATTCTTTATCATTTTCACTTGAATAACTATTTTTTATTGGAGAAGGAGTATCGTACATAGTAATTTCTTCTTCAACAGGATGAACACTTTCAATGGAAACAAATGCCTCATCTGAATCTATTTCTGAACAATTAGAATTATGTGGACTGTTTCCAACTATAGATTTCCGTAAGTCACGTTGTGTACTTTGAGACAAAGCACTAATATTTAAATCTTTAAATAAAGTTTTTTTATCTTTCTTTTTGCTTAATAACCCCCCCTCAAATTTGATATCAGTGTTTAATTGTGCTTCCAATACACTTATTTTAGTTATTAATCTTTTTAATAATTTTTCATGAACATGATAAAAAAATTCTAAATATTTTTCATATAAATTTATTTGTTCTTGTAAAACAACAACTTCATAATTATATGTGGATACAAAATTGTTAACATTTAGGCCATAATTTTGATTAGTAGTATATTGTTTCAATGATGCTTCTTTATCTCTTAAAACATTTATTAAATAATTAACAACAGTAATTATATCCTCATTTAGCTGCAAGATCAAATCAAATGGATATTGTTTAGCGTCATCTAAATCATCATATTTTGGATATTTTTTATTTTTTAATATTTCATTTAATTTATTATCAATCATGCTTTTATCAACAAAATCAGTAATAAGCTTTAATAATTTATAATATTCGCCATACATACGATTTACAATAATTCCATAATAATCTTTTAAATAATCAAATTCTTTTTGTAATAAACTAGTTTGAAAATAAAATGAATCTAAACTAAATATGAATGATTTTACGTCAGCAGTTTTAATAGATCTTGTATAAGTTACGAATTCACTATACATTTCTTTTAATTTTTTTATACGACCATCTAAACTATCAAATAATATAGAAATTTCTGAACGCATTTCCTTTACATTATCAAATACTAATTTTACTTTTATTAATTTGTCGTCCATTTATATTTAAACAAGATAAAATTTCAAAAAAAATAATTATATAAATATACATTATAACGATGGATGAAGATGGACATAATATTATAACTAACGAAACCATGTCATTTAAAGAACAAGAATGGAAAAATGAACATGAAACTATTCTTGTTGAGTGGGCAGATAAAGCCATGTGTTATAGATGGTTGCATGCTAGGTCACATCAATCATATTCTAAAACGAATGCTTGGTTTACTATTCCTGTAATCATAATGAGTACACTAACCGGAACTGCTAACTTTGCACAAGATAGATTCCCGGAAGATATAAAACCTATGGCACAAATGGGTATTGGTGCAGTTAATCTGTTTGCTGGTATATTAACAACAATCGCACAATTTTTAAAGATTGGAGAACTAAATGAGGCTCATAGAGTTAGTTCTATTGCATGGGATAAATTTTATAGAAATATTAAAGTTGAATTGGCAAAATCACGTGAAGAAAGAATGCATGTTGGACATATGTTAAAAATGTGTAAAGAAGAATTTGATAGACTAATGGAAACAAGTCCATCTATTAATGAAACGATAATTAAGTTATTTAATACAACATTTCCTACAAGAGAACCTCTAAAATCCCAGGATCCAAATGAAGCTTGTATTAGAGAACCTTCTGAAATTAAAAGACCTGAAATTTGCGATTCTTTAGTAAGTACAGCCGATTTTGTATTTATTCCTAAACCAGAGGAAAAATCAACTACACCAATGATGTTAAATTTAGTTAAAAATAACCAAAAAAGAATAATGGAAACATATGAAAAAGAAGTAAAAGAATGGTGTGATAAATTCATAGCTAAACATAATAGAACTCCCTTAGAAAGTGAAATAATTGATAATTTACAAGATAAAATGAATCTAGAGATTCTAAAAAAAATTATCAATAAAATTTTAGATTCTTATGAAAAAGAAAAAACTATTGAATCAGTGGAAAACATGGTTTAAGATCCATCAAAATAATTTACAGGTCCGGGTAAAAAACCCCAAAATAATATTATTGCAAAAATCCACAATAAATAACTACCATAAAACTGTAATTCAACACCTAAAAAATTCATTATTGCAGTTACTATATAATTTATAGCTATTATAGCTATAAATATAATTGCTATATTCATCATATTCATATTTTATATTATATACATATTTATTTTAAATATGAAATAATATTTTTATCATTTTTAAAAATCCATATAAAACTATTACCTTTTCTCTCTATAATATATTCCTTTTCCATCAAATTACAATCTAATTCTTCATCATTGATTAAACATAAATTTCGAATATTATCATCATCTTCAAATGTATTTAATTTTATTAATGCACAATTTAACTCTTGACAATATTGAATAGAATCATTCTTTTCTATATAATTTCTATATTTATCATCAACGTGACAATATAATACAAATAGCTTTTTAGATAATTTTCCATTAACAATTAAATTATCTATACTTGGATAACTAATAATAAAATTTACTAAATTTATATCTATTTTTTTATTATAATAATGTTTATTAATAATTATATCCCATAATACAAGCCATTGTTTTGAAGTATTATTTCTTATTTGAATTATTGTATATTTATTTTCTCCTAATTTTTTAATACCTTTAATCATTTTTCTTCCATTTATATGAGAAATTTTTAATAAAATATCAGTTTCATTATCTAAACAAAGTAAACATTCTTGATAATATTCAATATAATTAATTCCATTAAATTGTTTTAATCTATATAATATTAAATATGTTTCTTCATTTTTGTTAATACCATTAATATCTAATTTTTCTATAAATGGATGTTGTAATAGTTTATCATAAAAATTATATTCCATTATTTTTTTCTCTTTTATTTCTGTATTTTCATGTTCTTCTTCTGTAAATTCTACATTTTTGTTTAAAAATCCATTAAACAAATTATTCATCAATAATATAAATAATTAAATTTATTTAAATTATTTTTCAACCTTTCGTCTTATATTTTCTTTTATTGTTTCCTCTCTACTATTTAAAATATGTTGGCTTACTTCTTGAGCTAAATCAGAATCTTCTTTAAAATATTTATTTAAAGCGTCTAATAATGTTTTTTTATTAATTGCTTTTTTTGTTTTTGTTTTAGAATATATTAATTTTCCGTCATTAATATCAAAACAATCTATTTCATTATTCTTCATTACGTTTACTAATGATTCTGTTAATTGTTTTTTCTCTTCTCTAAAACCTTTTATTTTTTTTTGCATTTCTGAGATTTCATTATCTATTTGAATCCAATTACGTATATGTGTAACTAATTCTTCTTTAGTATCCATTAGTATATATATAATATTAACTTTTATTTAATTATTTTTTAATAGTATTTAACAAGTTGGATCATTTCCCATACTTACATTAAGATAATATACATGATCATCAAAGCTAGTACAATGTGTTGGCGAACAAGAATTAGAACATGTGTCATCTTCTTTATTATTTAAATCATTACATATTTTATATTCTGAATTTTCTTCATTATACCATATCTCATTAGAAATATGTCTATAATCTAAAAATTCTTCAGGAACATGAGGAACAATATCATAATAATGAGTTATCCGAAATGAACTAAGAGAGAAACTTGAAAATGATTTAACAAATTCAAGATTTCCTACTCTAGGACTACCAAAATTATAAAAATAATTTATATTATAATTAGGGTAATCATTTAATAAATCATATACAAATAAAGTAGCTTCTGCTGCTCCTAATGAGTGACCTGTTATACTAATTTCATTAGTTCCATATTTTTTAGATAAACTCCCAAAATTGTTTATTAATTCAGGTTTTAAATAATTATATGCTTTATAAAATCCTTTTTCTACCTCTATTGAAGAATCATTATAAGGTGATATTTTTGATATTTGAATATTATCAATCCAATTTTGAATATTTGAAGAACCTCTAAACACTGTAAAAATTGTATTAGTTTTTGCATCAAATCCTTGAATTGCTCTAGCACCATGATTTTCAACTACAAATTCAGGTTTTATTGAAGAATCACATGTAATACAATTCCATTCTTGTGGCGTGGATACACAATAAGATGATTGTGATAGATTTATAAAATGTTTAGATATGGATTCATCATAAGCTAAACAAAATGAAAACAAAAGAAAAATTAAAAGCATATATTATATATTTATAATATATATATTATGTCTACGCCAACATCAGAATCTGCATTTACATCAACACAAAATAATTTAGAAAGTCAAAAACAGAGAGCTTTACAATATAGTCAACAAATGAAAAATACTCAAGATACTAACTTACAACAGAGATACAAACAAGGAGCAGTACAAGCGTTAAAAGCAAGAAAAACCACCCGAGATATATTTAGTAATACATACAAGAGTCTAGCAGTGACTAAAGCAATAGAAACATGTCCATGTTATACGAGTGCTAATCAACAATTAATACAATTTATAAAAGATAAAAAATCTTTAGGATCTTTTAATGAAGAAAACAGACAAGCAGCATTAAATCTAGCAAAACAAATTTGTGACTGTTATTTTGAAGGAAAAAAAGCAATGGAAGATTATATAAAAAAATCAGAAGAATTATTAGCTCAACATAGTTCACAAAAAGCTGGAAAAACTAGAAGAAAAAAATCTAAAAAACCCTCTAGAAGAAAGAAGAGACGAACTAAAAATAAAAAATAAATTATAAATATAAAATTATACTTATAATTTTATGGAGAACCTGGGCATCGATCCCAGTACCTCTCGCATGCTAAGCGAGCGCTCTACCATTTGAGCTAGTCCCCCTTCAAGATAGCTAAATATTTAAAAAATGAAAATAATACGTATTTTATTTATATTCTTCTTTTATTTCATTTGTTAAATATGTATTCTTACTAATAGCCCTAACTATTTTATTAGTTTCTTTTTGATCATTTTCAATATCAGTCATAGAGTTAAATACTAAACTGGTTAGTTTATTTTGTAAATTATCATTATCTTCCCATCCACTATTAGCGTCTTTCCATTTATTAATCATTGTTCTTTGTTTTAAGGCTACTTTTTTAATTCCTTTTAGTACACCATTTAGCTGTACATCTTTTTCCCATACATTATTATCCTTTACATACATGGTTTTTCTTGCCGCATCTGTACAATGAATAGGTCTTTCTAATACGTCCATACTATTTAATCCGTCTGTTATCATATGAGTTATTGTTTTTGTTAAACCATTTTCTATTGTATGATTATATGTTTCATTTGTTATAGGTAAAGACTCAATAAAATCAGTTAAATTCATAGCATTTTTACAATGTTCATTCAAAAACATTTGAATATTAAAATTATTTGTATTTGTATTATGACTATTTGTATTATTATAACTATTTTCTGCATTTCCTTTTAATTGTGGAAGTATATCTAGAAATTTATGTTGAAAGTCTTTATTTTCTTTTAACAATAATACTATTAATTCCTTGAAGTCTGTTTCATCGTTTTTACAATAATTCATTACTTCATTTGTCATTTTATTATTATCTACATCTGTAGAGGCGATTTTTATCGCCGACGATGATAATTTATTTTGATACTGAAAACAGTTATTTCTATGTCTATAATAGGAACTACTGTGATTGAACTTCTTACCACAATCACAATTGTATGTAGGTTTGACATTTAAATATGCAGTGGCGACATTTGTCGCGTCATTTGTAGCATTTTGTAGCATTTGTGTAGCATTTTGATGTTTTGTAGTAGAAATATGTTTTTTCCAATCACTTTTTTTACTACATGCATAGGAGCATTTTTCACATATATATTTTCCGGCGATTTTTGGCGACATTTGTATAGCATTTTGTAGCATATATATAGCATTAGATAAATATCTCTAAATACTTTCCTAACAAAATGGATTTTTTTTCAATAACAAATTATAAATTATTTTTTTTGAATTTAGACCATTATGCTCTCAACCACTTTTTTTCAACTTTTTCAATTCTATTTTCCAAAAATCAAAAATCAACACAAAAACCTTGTGTGTTTTTTTTAAAATCCCAAATGACTTTTGAAAATTTGTATAAAAGTAAAATACCTACAACTATCAATTACAGTACTCTTTTTTTAGTATATATATCTTACTACATAATGTAGTAAGATGTCTACATAATGTAAATAAAGAATATGAAATTTTTATATAAAAAATCCGTTTGATATCAAGGTAATGTTGTATAATCATCCTCTATATTCTGAAATCCAAAAAATAGACTTGTATTTATTCTTTTTTGAGGTTAAAATATCATTTTAGTACTTTTTTTTCAGTAATTTAATGTAGTATATATTTTATAATACATTAATAATTAGACACTAGAAGAATGACGTTTACAATAATTACCTTCACCTTTAATTTTAATTCCACATACTTCGCCTTTTCTCTTTCCACTCTTCAAGGTAGCTTTACATAAACATATTGATTCATCTTTTATTTTTTTATTTGAAATAATCTTTTGATGCGAGTCACAATAACATCCTATTGATGAATGAAAAGCAGTTTTATTACATTTATTTCCTTTATTTTTTCCAGCTTTGAAAATATAATTACATTGTTTAAATTCCATACATAATCTTTCAGGAGCATTAACGCCTGAAATATATGATATTTCATTATTTAAACGAACATGTGGAAGTAACTGATTAAATTTTTGTCTACAATAAGGACATTTAATTTGATTAAAATTTAAACGATTTATTTCTAATCCAACAAAAGAACCTGTTTTTTGATTTACAACTTCTTTATACAAAGGGATAAAGTTAAACGAATGATTGCATGGTAATGTAATTTTATTTTCATCTAATACCATATTGCTTATTAAACAAAAATTATCATCATCATCATCTAAATTTGTTTTATATAATTCTTCGTAAAAATTAATATTGCCTTCAATAATAACATTCATTTAGGATATATTAAAAAAAAATCTTTATATCTATTTTATAAGAATGACTAAAACGTGGGGACCATGTACATGGTATTTATTTCATACTTTAGCAGAAAAAATAAAAGATGAACATTTTGAATCTAATAAACAATCATTAATAGATATGATAAAAAAATTATGTGATAACTTACCGTGTCCTGAGTGTGCTGGTCACGCTAGATCACAAATGTCAAGTTTAAATATAAATAATATTAAAAGTAAAGAAGATTTAAAAAATATGTTTCATTCATTTCATAATCTGGTAAATCAAAGAACAAACAAGCCACAATTTCCAAAGGAAGAATTGGATAAAAGATATAATAAAGCAATAACACTTAATATTGTAAAATATTTTTTACAAATATGGAATAAAAGATCACATAATCCAAAATTAATGACAGAAGATTTACATAAATCTCGTGCTGTGAATGATTTTATAACTTGGTGGAACGTAAATGGCCACATATTTAACCCATAAATTATTAATTAATAATAAATAATAATTTATTGACCTTGGTTTGCCTCACCGATTATTTCTCCATTTTTATATACAAAGCATTTAAAAGTTTGTTTTTGTGGACGAGCACATATAACGTTATTAGATGGTTCTGCATTAAAAAATAACAAATCATCGTGTCCTGTTTTCCAAAGAGCAATAAAATATAAAATACCTAATACAGTTCCAACTAAGAATCCTAAAGCTATACCAGTAAAATTAGTACATCTTCTTGAAATTTTAGTTGCACCATCTAGAACCAATAATCCACATATAAAAATTAAAACAGGGTAATTAATAGTAGAAATATATTGCATTGGTAAATACAAATATACTAATGTAAAAGCAATAAACATAGTATTAAAAGCAGGACTAATATATTCATTTAAATTCATAGGGAAATCCATTAAATTACATGCAGGTGAAGGCATTTTATCAGGTTTAACTTTTAATGTATTCATTAAAAATAAATTGATTAATGAAGCAATAAGAATACCTCCTAAATACACTAAGCCTTTTATATCAGTATTGAATAAAGAAATCATAACTAAAAAAAAGGCTAATAATATTGGTGATATTGTAGAAAAAAATTGTAACATATTACTAAAATTTAATTGCATAGCCATGATATATATATTATCAATAGAATTAATCTTCTAAAATAATATTTAAGACTTGAGATATATGTTCAACTATATGAAATTTAATATTTTCTAACATATTCTTATCTGTATATTTTTCTACAAAATCTTTGTAATCCTTTTCATTTTCTTTTGGAAATATAAATTCTTTGACTCCTCCTTTCAATCCACCCAATATTTTTAAATCAAGACCGCCGATTGCACTAATATTTCCTTGTAAATTTATTTCACCTGTAATAGCTATTGTATTATTAATTTTACGACCAGTTAATAAACTATATATAGCAGTTGTAATAGCCGTTCCTGCACTAGGACCATCTTTTGGGACAGAACCTTCAGGACAATGAATATGAATACCTTGCATTTTTGTGATTTCAAAAGATTTAATTAATTGTGATAATTTATCAGTTTCTACTAAAGATGAAGCAAGTGTTTTGGCAACAGTCATACTTTCTTTCATAACATCTCCTTGAAGTCCAGTTAATTTCAAATCAAATAAAGATGTATTTGGAGAAAATTTTACCTCAATAGGTATAATACCTCCTTGACCCATAGAGTTAGCCCATAATCCATTAATAACACCTACTTGTGGTTTTAGAGGAATTTTTTTAATAAGATTTTCATGATAATTTTTTAAATACTTATATTTAATATCACTATTGGTAATTTTAATTGGTAATTCAGTGGTTTCGTAAGACTTTAAACAAGATAAATTGATTTCACCAATAATTTCAAATAATAATTCTTTAAATTTTCGTATTCCAGGTTCATTAGTGTAATTTTCAATTATAAAAATAATATTATCATCGGATATTTCAATACAATTATCTAAACCCATATTTTTATAGATTTCTGGTAAAATATGTTTTCGTGTAATAACAAGTTTATCTTCTAATGAAAGATGTTCGAATTTAATTCTATGAATTCTATCAAGAAGAATTTTATCAATTGCAGAAACATCATTATACGAGAATACGAATAATGCTTTTGACATATCTAAATCAATTCCATTAAAATATTTATCTTGAAATACATCATTTTGTGTTGGATCAATTAAATGTGTTAAAATTCCTATTATTTCTTTACCGTGTTCTGTTTTACTAACTTTGTCTAACTCATCTATAAAAATAATAGGATTCATACATTTATTTTTAATAAGTATATCTACAAATTTACCCCATTCAGAACCAACATAAGTATAATTATGTCCATTAAGTGTACTTCCATTATCTTGTCCTCCTATAGCAATAAAAGAAAAAGGTCTACATATATCTTCTTCGTCTTTTAAACAACGAGCTAGACCTTTTTTGGCAAAAGACGTTTTTCCAACACCAGGAGGACCTTCAAACCCAAAACTATAACCCGTTTGTTCACCATTAATCCATTGAGCTAATATTCTTTCAATTTGAGATTTTGCTTTTTCATGTCCATGTACAGCATTATTTAAAATATCTCTTACATTATTCATATAAGTATTTATATCTTTCCATTTACTTTCAATCAATTCTATTGCTTGGTGAACACATTCAATAATATTACCATTTTGAATATTTTTATTATTTAGTAAATCATTTACTATTATGTCGTTTGTCTTAATATCATTTATAAATTCAATTATTTGAGATTTCATATATTCTATTTTTTTTCCAGAATGATTTAATTTATGTCTTTTTAATTTATTTTTTTTAATAATATTATTAATATTACAAATATTAACAATTAATTCATTTCTTTTGTCAGATGTATATGTGGTTATCAATTTATTTATTACACTTTCACCAATATTATTTATATATTTATTTTTAATAATTTCACAGAAATTTTTTATTTCTATATTGGTATAGATATCTTTCTGTTCAATAAAATTATTATCAATCTTGTTAATTTCATTAATTATTAATTTAAATATCTCTCTTATTTGAGTAACATTGTTTAATATAGGTTCTTCTTTATAAATACCAAACGGTATTTTTAATAAACCTTCCAAATATGTCCTTGCTTTTGATCCGTTATCATCTGATTTCGATTTAACTTCTTTTAATTTACTCATTGCTTTTTCTTTTATATTATCAGATGACTTCATCAAGCAAATTTGTTGTTCTAATGGAATTTTACTATTATCAAAATTAGATAGATTACTTGTATAAGATATAGTTTGTTTCATTGCATCTTTGAAAAAACTTTTAATTTTCCATGGTAAACTATCAAATAATAGTGTTTGTTCAGTAGTATCAATTGTTCCATTATTATCATTAGATAGTAAATCATATAATAAATAAGATAAATACTGATATTCATGCTCATCGGATTTTAATAGTAACTGAATTAAAGTTTTACGTTGACCAAATAAGTCATCATTGATAAACTCTTTGACAACTTGGGAAATAGTTTTTTGTTTTATCAACTTAACTTGATTCATATAACCTTCGTATTTATTCAATACTTCATCTAAAGAATAAATAATAAATTCTTTTAATGTAAGAGATTGAATATATTTTTCGAAACTTCTTTCTTCATAATAATTTACAGACGGAGATTTTTTTATAATTTCTTCAGTTAGTTTATTTAAATAATCGTTATTAATACAACTTGTTAATATTTCATCAACTAGACCAGCAACTATTATTGTTTTTTTTTCTTTTTCGTTATGAAAAGCTATTTTAATTCCATAGACTTTAGATTGAAATGTATTACTAGTACGGGATAAATCAAAACAATCGAGATTGTTAGATTTTTCAACAATTATGAAATCTTCTATTATCTTATTTTTTTCTAATATTTTATCAGAATAATTTTTTCTATCATTTTTCCAAGGTATAACTTTAAAATTAATAGGATGAACATATGTTTCTATTAAATTATATTTATTACAATCCCAATCCATTGCAGTTATATACTCATCACCATAAACAATATTTAATAAATCTCTCATATTTTCAGTACCATAATTATTAAATATATTATTAATATCATTTCTAATAGTGTCCAAATTACTTTTTACTTTATTTATATTTTGTTTATTTTTTAGTAAAATAGAATTATTTGATAACATCATATAAATATGTTCTAACTGTTGTGTAGCAGTATTTAATTCATTAGCTCCAATAATATCTAGTAATTTATATTTTTGAACAGATAATAATGTTTTTTGAATTAAATTATTAAAATAATCAATACTTTCTTGTAGGTGCGATTTTATTGTCATAGATGGGGAAGGTGGAATAATATCATTATTATTTGTTGAAATAATTGTATTTTTCATTGTATACTATATCGATTTTAAAAATATATTTTGACGCTATTATTATTTTTTAAAAAAAATGACTAAATATTATTAATCTTTATATTGATTTTAAACTGTATTAAAAAAACAATTACATGTTATATAATGGGTATACCAGCTTACTTCTCACATATAATTAAAAATTATCCAAATATTTTACAAAAATTTCAAAAAAATTTTTTAGTAAATAATTTATTTTTAGATAGTAATTCAATTATTTATGATTGTATTAGAGAAATTGATTATAATGGAAATAATAATGATTATGAACGAAAGTTAATTAATGCTGTATGTAAAAAAATAGAATCTTATATACAGCAAATAGCTCCAAATAACATAGTTTATATATCTTTTGATGGTGTTGCACCAGTAGCTAAACTAGATCAACAAAAAAATAGACGTTATAAATCATGGTTTATTCAACAATATGAATCTAAAAGTAAACCATCGTGGGATAGTACAGCTATTACTCCTGGAACTGAATTTATGAATAAGTTAAACCTTCAAATTAAGTACCATTTTCGCAAACCAATTTCGTTCAAAGTTAACAAAATTGTCATTTCTGGTAGTGACCTTCCTGGAGAAGGCGAACATAAAATATTTGAATTTATTAGAGAAAATACGGATTTGCAAAATGAAAAAATTGTTATTTATGGACTAGATGCTGATTTGATTATGCTTACCATCAATAATCTATCTTATTGTAATAATATGTATTTATTTCGTGAAACTCCTGATTTTATTAAAAGTATTGATAAATCACTTGATCCAAACTATTTGTATGTAATTGATATCCCTCAATTTAAAGAACAGCTTGTATATTATCTTAATAATGATAAAACACCACAATCAGATGTAGAGAAAAATCGTGTATATGATTATATATTCATGTGTTTTATGCTTGGTAATGATTTTTTACCACATTTCCCTGCTTTAAATATTCGAAGTAATGGTATAGATATATTAATGGAAACATATAGAAATATTCTTGGAAATAGTAATAAAAATATTATAAAAGATGGAAAAATTATTTGGAGAAATTTTAAATTATTGGTAAAAGAATTAGCTAATAATGAAGATATTTATATTCAAGATGAATATAGAAAAAGAAATAAGGCAGAAAACAAAAATATATTTTTTCAAGATGATGTTAGTAAATTTGATAAAGAAATGTTACATGCTCCTAGTAAAGAAAGAGAAATAGAAAAATATATTAATCCAAATGATAAATATTGGGAATCTAGATATTATGATATGTTATTTGATGTAGAAATAGATGATGTATGGAGACAAAAAATAAGTATGAATTACTTGGAAGGATTAGAATGGACATGGAAATATTACAGTACTGGTTGTGATGATTGGAGATGGACATATAAATTTCATTATCCTCCTTTACTTAAAGATTTGGTAAAATTTGTTCCTTATTTTGATACAGATTTAATTGATAAAAATGAAAAAAATCCTGTAAAAGATCAAGTGCAATTAAGTTATGTATTACCAAGAAATAGTTTATATTTGTTGCCAAAAAAAATAGAACATAAATTATTAGAGCAATACAATGATTTATATAGATTAGATTATGAATTTACATGGGCTTATTGTAAATATTTTTGGGAATGTCATGTTCAATTTCCAAAAATGAATATAATCACATTGAAAATTTAATTGAAAATTAAAGAAATTTATATATTTGTTCATAAGATAAATTTCCCTGCATTTTTTTCATTGTTACACTACATCCACCTATTTCAGGCATAGAAGACACGTCAAATTTAGTAATATCATTGTTAATAGCATAAATAATAATATTATCTAAATTATTTTTATCATTTTGATCATGAAGATGTAAACTCAATTTATCTACATCGATATTTCTACTTATTAATCGAGATAATATAAACTTAAAATCATTGAATTTTAAACTACCACAAGTATCTGATAAACATATTTCATTTATATATTCATGTGTATAGAAATAGTACATAATTTCATCTACTATTCTATCTTTATTTATTTGTCCTGATATTGGGCATTCAGTAATACATGATATATATAGTTTAACTTTTGAATCATCTACATTACTAGCCATTTTCATCATATTTTTTATTTCATTTTTACTTTCGTTTAATGACCTATTAATATTTTTTTTTTGAAATTCATCTGAAACAGATGTAATAAACGAGAAATTTTCAATTTTATTATCTATAGCTGTTTCTAGACTTTTACAATTAGGAGTTAACATATAAATATCCATTGGTTTTGGTATAATTAAACTAATGCAATGTGCATAATTATATAATTCCAAAGAATCTTTCATTTGGGGTAAAATTTTAGGATTAACAATAGATCCTATTTCAATAGAGGTAACATTCCTTTTAAAAATGATATCTTCGAATATTTCTTGTTTTTCTTTAAATGAATAAATTTTTGAAATTGATTGTAAACCATCACGTAAAGTGACATCAAATAATTTAAGAGACTTATTATTTAATATACGATTGTACATACTTTTATAATAAAATTATAAAATATATTTAGGTCAATTTTATTTAAAAATATGATAGTATAAAATATAATGGCCTTAGAATTCGAAGGAGATAGAAATGCTTTTTTACAATTGTTAAAAGAAAATCCTGGAGTATTAATATTTAAATTTACAGCAGATTGGTGTAAACCATGTCAACAAATAAAACAATATGTTGATTCACATTTTGAAAGGATAAGTAGTCAAAGAATAAAATGTATTGAGGTGAATATAGACGAAGCATTTGATTTATTTGCTTTTATGAAAACTAAGAAAATGATGAAGGGTATCCCAACAATGTTAGCTTATAAGAAAGGAAATACTAATTTTGCACCTGACGATAGTATATCTGGAGCAGATATCGGTCAAGTAAATGATTTTATAGGAAGATGTGAAAATATGTGATAAAATATAAAAAAAAATAACTATGGTATATTTAAATGGATGGTTTAGATTTAAATATACATAATTATGAATTAAATGATTTATTAAATTTGTTTAAAATACCATTTCAATTTGGTGAGAAAGAATTAAAAGAAGCAAAAAAAATTGTTTTAAAAACACATCCAGATAAATCAGGTTTAGCAAAAGAATATTTTTTGTTTTTCTCTCAGGCTTATAAATATTTATTAAAAATTCATCAATTAAGACAAAGTTCTACAACCACAAATACAGAATATCAAAAAGATGACATGTGGGGAAATGAACATAGTGTATTAATAGATGGGAAAATAAAAAGTATGGATCAAGAAGAATATTCTGATTGGTTTAATAAAACATTTGAAAAAATGAAAGTAAATGATAATGATATAGAAACCGGATATGGTGACTGGTTAAAATCAGACGAAGATTTAAATACTTCAACAGCACAAAATAGTGGTGAAATGAATGAATATATTCAAAATAAGAAGAATCAAATGAGAAGTTTAGTTCTACATAAAGAATTTGGGGATACAGATAGCGGTGGTCATTATGATTTATTGAGAGATACACCTGACAGTTATGGATCAGGTATGTTTGATAAATTACAATATGAAGATTTAAAAAAAGCACATGTTGAATCAGTTATTCCAGTTACGGAAGAGGATTTTAATAACAGAAAAAAATATGGAAATATAGATGAACTTAATAGAGAGAGAACACAAGATATAGCTGTAAAAGGAAAACAATGGTTTTCTTCACATGAAAGTAAATTAAAATCATTGAAAAGTGATGATGAAGATATAAATATTCAAAGAGCGTATAAATTAATGAATCAAGATGAACAAATTAGAAGTAATTATGAACAATTTTGGTCAGATTTAAAGAGAATTAAGAACTAAGTGGAACACTGGGTAAAATATCGATAATATAATGATTATCGATATTTTCACAATTAAAACAATTATCTTCACAAATCAAATTAGTGTTAGTAAAATTATAATGAATATTTAATTTACATTTTTTACAAGTAGTAGTATGATAATGTGGATTGGCATATCCTTTTTCCATTTTATCTAAACAAGTGATATAAATATCTTGATTAGCGATTGTTGTAGACTTAGCAATCAAATTACCCATGTTTTAAGTATAAAATTTATTTTTAACATTAATTACAATCAATTTTAAAACTTATTATAAAATAAATTTATTATATTAATATATATGAATTACTATACTAAATATATTTTTGTTTTAATTTTATTATTTGTATTTGGATTTTTTTATAATAATTACCAGAAAATGGAATTAACACAAGATAAATTAAGTGAATATGAATTAATTAAGAAATATCTTTTAAATGATTCCACTTTAGCCAGAACAAACAAACCTATTTTATGGATTCATGTCAATTTTGAAACTAATGCAAGATGGTGGCCTTCTTTCGGTTCAAGAAATACCAAATGTTTTAATCAACCATATCAATATTTAACTATTAAATCTATAGTTGATAAATGTGGTGATAGTTTTAATATATGTTTAATAGACGATAAAACATTTAATAAAATTATTCCTGGTTGGAGTACAAAAGTAGCTAATCTACCTAATCCATTAAAACCCCATTTAAGAGAATTAGCAATGGCCAAGGTTTTATATTATTATGGAGGTATGACAATCCCTTCATCCTTTATATGTATGAAAAATTTAAAACCACTTTATAATAAAGGTACTTCAGCTGCTTCTATGTTTTGTGGCGAATTACCACCTAAAAATGTAATTTCTACTTATACTGAATTTTTTCCAAGTAATAAAATAATGGGATGTCAAAAAGAATGCATTCTTATGGAAAAATATATTAATTATTTAGAGAGATTAGTTAGTCAAGACTATACGAATGAGATGGAATTTACAGGAGAAACTGATAAATGGTTATATGAAAATGTTAGACAAAAAAATATTATGCCTTTAGATGCCAAATATTTTGGAACCAAAACAGTAGGCGGAAATCCTGTATTAATAGATGATTTGTTAAGCGATGATGATGATTTACAAATTTCTAAGTGTGCATACGGAGTTTATATTCCTCAATGTGAAATATTAAATAGAACAAATTATCAATGGTTTGCTAGATTAAATCCAGAACAAGTTCTAACTAGTAACACATTAATAGCTAGATATTTATTGTTATGTAATTAAAAAAATAATAATATATTTTAATAATATATATTATTATGCCAAATATATGTGGAAAGGATGATTTATATATGTATTTAGCTTTAAATGATACGATTCATGACTTTGGAAAAGGAGCTGATCGTGGACAAGATATAAATGAAATTGTAAAGGATATATTGAATGAGCCTGACTTCAATAAATTTACACCATTTGGAACGGATAAAATATTTTCTACAGGTGCATTCGAATTAAATGCGGAATCATATCTATTAAATAAATATAATTTAATTGGAATTCCTACTGAAGTTTTAAAAGGAGAACCATTTAAAAAAGATGTTTTCGGTAAGTCTAGTTGTAAAATATTTATGTTTGAGAATCAAAATGGATTTAAAAACTTTGCTTTACAAATTAATTTTGTTGATATATTGAAACTCACTGACGCGCAAAAAGATAGTATATATTATACTCCTAATGAAATTGAACCATCTATAGATAATTTATCTACTTTATTAATATTAGATCCTAATAAAGAAATTAAGAAGGACAATAAAGCTCTACCGGACAAAAATAAGATTGGTCAATTTATTATGAAGTTCTATTTTTATGGTAATGGAAAAAAACAAACTTTAATACATAATGCAGATGCAGGTGCAGGGAACTTAAAGTGTGCATTTGCACAAGGATTTGATGATAATGTGTTAGGTGTAATTAAAGACACTACTAATTATGCAGATTCTGCTGTTACTTCTACTAAAGATGAGACACAACAAAAAAAATGTTTTCCAGATGCTCCACCTAATCCTTTTGAAAAAGATATTGGAGCTGGAGCAGATATAGAGAATACTCCTACTGGATTAGTATTAAAAAAAAAAGATGATAAAGGAAATATATTAGAACTACCTTCTATATTTCCAAGCATGCGAAGTGTTGATAGTACAGATCCAAATAATAATATATATATATTTTCTAATAACTTATTTACTTGTAAAGATTTTGTTTTAGGATTTAGAACGAAGAAAGATAACCCATGGATTCCATATAAGGCTCCTTTTAACTTTGAACTATTTTTATACGTAAACACAAACCCGACGAAAGATGGTTCTATCGATCAATTGAGAAAACAAATTTTAATTGGTGAAGCTGGAGACCCTGCTGCTACAGCATCTTTTTATCCTCCTGATGGAGAGACTAGAAAAACTTATTCTTTAAATGGACCTTCAGTTGATTATTTGAAAAAATTAATTGCTGGTGTTAATGCGGCTACTGATGAAGATTCCCTTACGGCTGCTTTTAAAGCGATACCATCATCTAAATCATTAAATCTTCAATCTTTTTTAGAGTCACTTAATTCTAATTTGACAGGGAATATGAACGTCAAAAAAAATAAAATTATAAAATTGTTAATGGATTTGAAAAGATGTGGAGATTATGAGCAAGTAGATTCAATAAAATTGATACAAGAACAAAATCTTGGTGTTAAAAATGTTGCTGGATTACAAGATATCTTATTTACTTCTGTAGATAGATTATGTACATTATATAGTAGATATAAAAATAATAATTGTATGTGGGTTAAAGCAACAGAAAATACATATGTTATGTATAGACAACCATATATATATCCTAGTAAAGAGATATTGGAACAACAAGAGAAAGACAGACTCATAGTTCAATACAGAAATAAAACCACCACTGTAATTAGTTTTTTAAAGTTGTTAAAAACCCTGAATGACGACTACCTTAGCAGCGCAGGTGCAGCAGATGTCAGGGATAGAATATTGGAAATGTTCCCACCACCAGCTCAACGCTCTAACATTAATGAGAGTATACAAAACTTGTATAATTTAATTGTTACATATCAATTAAATATGTTTTTTAATACAAAATTTATAGGAGATAATTTTAAAAATATAGATACATTAATAGAATGGTTTACAAGATGGAATAATGAATTGACTTCCAGCCCCTTCTTCCAGGTTCCAGGAATAAACCCAACTGTCGTAATGGAAAATTATGTTCTTAAAATTAATGGCGAACAAATAAATTATCCAACAGATTGGTATTTTAATATATTAAATCAAAATCTATTTGGATATTTTGAAATAAAAGATACAACAGAAAAAGTTACAGACCCTATAAATGGGAACATTGTTAAAGTAACATTATCAATACTAGATAAAAAAAATAAAACTGTATTAAATTTTTTGGAAGGTCTTTCAGAAGAAGGAGTAGATAAATCTACCTTTATTAAAAATTATTATAGAGTTCTAAAAGAAAATATCGCAACTCCAACACCCGATAAGCGTTCTGGTAGACCCGCCGCCACAGTTGAAAATGACTATTTATTTTTTAAAGGTATTTTTAATATGATTGAGCAATTATTTGAAAAAAAAGTTCCTGAATTAACCCAGGAAATAGATAAAATTATTTCAGTTGCTCGAGATAAAAGAATTGAATCACAAATAAGTGGAAACACATCACAAATGCAACTAGATACAACATCAGCATCTTCAGACCAAGTTAGAGAGGAATTCGATAGTATATTCAATGATATAAAAGAAAATATACCTACAGAAACGGTAGCAGATATGCCTCAACCTATTTCAAATCAAAACACATTTAAATTAAATATAGATTTAAAAAAACTGAAAGAAGTAAAACAGAAAAAAAAACAAGTTGATAAGGATGAAAAGGCTGCTGCTAAGAGGGTGAGAAACTTAGAAAAAATCAAAGCGTTACAAGGAACGGAAAAAAATAAAAGACAAAAAAAGGGTTCATTAATTGAAGGATTGAAAAGAAAAAGTTATAGAATTGCTGTTAATTCACCAAGAACGTCTCCACGATTAAGTCTCCAGTCTGGTGGATTGAATATAATTCAAAAAGGAGGTGCGGGACTCCTTGATAATACATTAGGAATTATACTAATAGAAGTACTATATGATCTACCAGATATAATGAATCAAATATATAGTTCATTATTACCAAATGAATTATTACAATTATTACTATTAAATTTTGATATTAATTATACTGGATTTTCTAAATATAACTCAGATCAACCTATTGATACTACTACTACTACAGCTAAACCTAGTCAAGTAGAACTAGATACATCTGTAGATGAAAATATTAAAAATGTCGATCCTATTGTACCTAGCGAGGGGCTCCAAGGGTACCTATCTAACAGAGACAATGATATTTTACCATTATCTAGAAGAGAATATTTATTAAATTTTGTTACAGATTTACAAGATTATTTACAGTTAAATGGAAATGAAATATTGAATTGTATATTTAGTGAACAGTCTGCTGTTGCTGCCACGACTGTCATGAATAAATTGAATACATTAAAAACAAATTTAATTGGAAATACTATGACAGCTGTAGAGGAATTTTTATTTAGTGATGAATTTATCAGTGCGGATGGTAATGGTAGTGGAATATTTGAAAAACTTTTCAAAATGAATAATAAATATGTCGTTAAAAATATGGAGCTAGGATATTTTTTAAAAAGAATAGTCGATAATAGCACACAAACAAACGCAATTCATATAGAACTGGAAAAAATAGGGATAGAAATTTTACAAAGAATATTTGGAAACTACTATTTGGATGATGGAGCTGCGGATGATAGCTTTATAATAAATTTATTAGATGTTCGAAAATTTGTTATTGATCCAGATAATTTTTTAACCGATGCTGATATCTCTAACCCAAATAAAGTCATAATGAAAAATTTTGGATTATTAATGTATTATTTATTTGTTAAGGCTGCTCCTGTTGATGCCGATGCTGCTCCTGTTGATGCCGATGCTGCTACTTTGATGATACCCCAGAATAGTTTTCCAGAATTTAAATACAGAAATCCATTAAAAGAAGAGCAAAAGGCTGAAATTACAGCTGAGATTGAAAAGATGAAAGCTGAGGGAAGGGTGAGAGAGGAAATCGAACGCGCATTGAAGGCTAAATATGCGGATATTCTCGCTGAGAGAAGTGCGAATATTCTCGCTGAGAGAAGTGCGAAGATTCTCGCTGCTGGCGAGGCTGTTGACAACTCTATAATTTTTGGAGATGATACAACCTTAGACTTAACTAAATTTTTAGCTTATTTAGCCGAAGTACCCGATACATCAAAAGGTCGTATTGCTAGGGGGACTAATGTAATAGAATTAAAGAATGATCATAATTTCTCAGTTCAAAAAATAAAAATATTTTATATGTTATGTTTAATTTTAAATTTAATTTCAGATAAGAAAGAAGTATATTTTCCATCATTCAACGAAGAAAAAGAAAAAAATCTAAAAGTTAACTTAGGAATAGCCAAAGAGAAAGATGTCAAATATGAGGTGACTTTTGATAATGTAAATAAATTTTTATTATCTGCAATCTATTATTCACATGAAAATATAACACTGAAACATATAGATCCCTGTAAATTTGAGGGTTCTGAAACGATTAGAGATCTAGGTGACGCATTGGCGAAGGAGGTAGCTATTGCTAAAAAAAAGGCAGAAGAGGAGGCAGCTCTTGCCAAGAAGAAGGCAGAAAAAGAGGTTGAGAGGAAGAATAAAGGTTTTTTCGGTTCTTTCATGGGAGGGAGGAAGCAAACAAAAAGGAAAAAAAAACATTCTAAAAATAGGTCACTAAGATTTAAATAATTTATTTTTAATTGAATATCTCTCTAATAATTAAAAATAAATGTGGTATGGAATGCTATATTTAGATTTACTATAAACAATTTTAGTTGAAAATAAAATAGAATTAAAATTACAAATTTGTCTGATGATAGTAGATAATTTATTATAATCAAGTATTCTCTCAACATAATATTTTTTGGAATCATAATAATATTTTTTAATAGATTGACAAAAAGGAGAGGTTAATTCTAGTATTTGAGATCTTTTATAAGCGTTTAAATCAAAAACATAATATTTATCAGTTTTATCACATATTTGTTCTAAAAAGTTAAATAAAAGATTTTTATCCATATTTTCTTTAAAAATTTGACTCATCTTATATTTTAACTAGATAAAAGTTGATATAAATTGTTAGTAAAAAGTGCTAATTCGATTTCATCTTCATGTATATTGTGAAATATAGTAATATATTTGCAAAGTAATTTAATAATTTCATATTTTTGAGTTTCATTAATTAGTGTAGTTGATTTAATAAATAATAGATAATTATCATAAATATCCATAACAGAGTAACCTTTATCAAAGAGATTATAAAGGGTATCAATAGCTTTTGTTAATTCATTATTGATAATATAATTAGTATAATTATTAAAGATAACAAAACTGATATTAGTACATATATTATTAGCTAATTCATATGTAATAGGTTGATCAAGAATTTTGAATTTTTCTAAATAATTTAAAAGAATTCTAATAGAACCGTTACAAACCGAGATAATAAATTCTTGAGCATCTGTATCAATAGAAATATTTTCTTTAATTTTAATTTTTTCAAGAATATTTGAAATTTGTGGATAAGTTAATTGTTTTAATTTAATAATAATATTACGTGATTGTAGGCTATCGATAACTTTTTGAATATTAGAACAAGAAGATATAAAATGGACATTATTTTGATATTTATCAATACAATTTCTAAAAACTTGTTGACTTTGTTCATTAATATTATCAATATCATCAAGAATAACTATTTTTTTTTTATTGGGGATAGAACATCTAGTTTGACAAAAAGTTTTAACTTCAGTACGATAATATTGAATACCTTGTTCTTTTAAACTATTAATTTCAAGTATATTATCAGAAGGGATAGAATTACCATAATATTGTTTAATCAAAGTATTAATAATAGAAGTTTTACCAGAACCAGAATGACCAATAAAAAGAATATTTAAATTGTTCATAGATATAAGTGTATGTAATATTTGAACAATTTCATCTTGAATTTCGAAATCTTGAAATGATGTTGGTTTATATTTATAAATAAATGGAATAGACATTAATATAATATATTCGTTAATAAGTATTTAAGTAAATGTATTAATATAATAATAAATGAGTGATTATTATAAATTCTTAGAGGTAGAAAATAAGGCTACTCAGGAAGAAATAAAAAAGAGTTATAGAAAATTATCACTAAAACATCATCCAGATAAAAATAACAATAGTCCAGAGTCACAAGCGCAGTTTCAAAAGATAGGAGAAGCTTATGAAACTTTAGGTGATCCTGAAAAAAGAAGGATTTACGATATGCAAAAACAGAATCCTTTTATGGGGAATGAATTTGCAGGTCAAGGGTTTCCTGGAGATGGGTTAAATGATATAATGAAAATGTTTTTTCAAGGGAATATGGGGGGTATGCCTGGTATGGCATTTGGAGGAGGAGGACCTATGCCTGGTAATATTCGTGTATTTAGAAATGGTCAACCAGTTAATATAAATAATTTAAATAAACCTCCTCCGATAGTAAAAAATATAGTAATAAGTTTGGAACAAGCATATAGAGGAGATCATATTCCAGTGCAAATAGAAAGATGGTTATTTGAAGATGGAATAAGAAAATGTGAAAATGAGACTATTTACGTACCGATAAGTAAAGGGATAGATAATAATGAAATAATTATATTAAGAGAAAGAGGAAATGTGATGGATAGTAATTTAAAAGGTGATGTAAAAATAATAGTTGGAATACAAAATACTTCGATTTTCAAAAGAGATGGATTAAATTTAATATTAGAAAAAGAAATAACATTAAAAGAGTCGTTATGTGGATTTGAATTTATTATAAATCATATAAGTGGAAAAAATTTAAGATTTACACAAGAAAAAGGAAAATTAATAAAAGATGGAATAGTAAAATTGATACCGAATTTTGGAATGGATAGAGAAAACCACAAGGGTAATTTGGGTATAAAATTTAATGTAATATATCCAGAATCATTATCAGATGAACAAACAGAGAAGTTGAGAGAAATTCTATAAAATATTATCAAAATAATTTATTTAATGATGATGTCCATTATCAGATGTAGCTAATATAAAAGTTCCTGAAATAACGAGTGATAAAGCAAATATTTGTAAAGGTTCGAGTTTTTGAGAAAATAAAAAGAAAGAACCTATAGCTATAACGATTGCTATAGAAGTATGATGAATAGCATGAATTATAGAGATATGTTTTCCTGTTCTCATAACAAAATATAAAAATATATATGTTATAAGAATAGCTAAAAGTCCTAAAATAAAATAAATGTTAAGATGTGATTTATGGTCAGCTCCTTTCTTAAGAAGAAATTGAGCTGATATTTCAGTAAAAGCCATAATAATAAAAAATAAAATTAACTGTTCATTAGAAATCATGTATATAATTAAGTATTAAAATAATTTAAAGATAATGAGAAGTATTTTATTGGAAGGCAACCTGGCCGAGTGGTTAAGGCGGAAGACTAGAAATCTTCTGGGAAATTCCCGCGTAGGTTCGAGTCCTGCGGTTGTCGTAGACACGCGTGGTGTAGTGGTAACATAGTTCCCTTCCAAGGAATTGCTTCGGGTTCGATTCCCGACGTGTGTATTAAACAATTATAAATGATAGTTATAATTGTTTAATTATCGGATGTATATTTCATGACATCTTCTAAAGGCATATCAAGTTTATGTTCGTCAATATAACGACATATAAATGCAAAATATCCTAATACAAAATTATGTATTTTCCAATAAAAATTAAGAAAACCCATAATATATAATTATATGTATTATTCTTTTAATTATATTTAACATATAAAATATAAGCTAGAATGAATAATCCATTAATATTTTTGGAAAATACATCTAAAATATTGTAGAAAATATTTTTATTTTTAAATGAAAGCATATATGCTAATCCATATAAAGACCATAATATAAAATTAAACCAAAATAAGTAATTATTAATGAGTTTTTCACCAACAAAATTTCTATATATTAGATAAAAAGCTCCAATTAATCCAAAGAAACCAAAAATAGTTGCCAAATATTTTTTAATTAGTTTAAGTTCTCCTAAGAATCCTAAGATCAACATAAAAGCATTAAAAGCGAAAATAGGAAGTATAACGTTAATATTATCATAAAAAATAGATCTAAGTGTTAATATTTCTGGTTTATCAGTTTGGTATATAAAAAAACAAATAGTAGAAAACAACATAGTAGGAGTAGTAATAAACCAATCAAAATATCGGATGAGAGAAATATTTACTTTAATATTAGAGAAGTTAAAAACTAACCAAACATAAAAAGAAAACTCGACAATTTGGACAACTGTTTCTAATAATAATATTTCATTTAAAATTTGTTTATCTTTATCAAGTGATATAGTTAATCCATAAAGAGAAAATATACCTATAATAAATTGCACTAATAAAGATGATAAAGCACTATTATATATCAATATATCCATTATATTAATATATAATAATATAAAAAAGTTAATATGGAAAGGCTAAATTAGAAGGATTTGGAAACATACAACCACATATGCGTTTAGGTCTAGGAATTATTCGACCAGATTGTCTTATTTTAAAATCCTGTTCTAATTCTGTCATAGTCAATGATGGTGAAGGAGCTTTTCTATATTTTGCTCTTCTGACAGATGCGTTTAAACCTCCAATACCTTGACCAGATTGGTATTTATTAAACAAACTAGTATTTACATTACCAGTAAAGATAAGTCTTCTTTGACCACCAGGTTTATAGTTATTTGAACTCATATATATTTTATAAATATTATTTAATTTTGTACAAATTATATGTACTTGTAATTTCTTCACCCTTTTGAATATCTCTTATAGAAACTAAGTATCTATATTGTGGATTTTCAATATTATGACTATTATTAAATGCCACAACAGATCCTTGATACATTTCTAATAATTCATTCGAGAAATGAGAATAACAATTAGGATTATTACTATGATTGTAAAAACCTCCTATTGGAGTTCTAATATAATTATCTTCAACATTTTGATATTTAATATGTGTTAGTCCTAAAAGTGTATTCTTTGGAATATCTTCTTTAGCAAATAACCCTAAACCGTGAATAGTGGATTCCTTGATTGTAAGGTACGACGGCAAAGCCTGGTACATTTATTTGTTATAAATATATTTTTAAATGAGTTACAAATATATTTATGAAATTTTACTTGAGTCAATTTCAGCAGAAACTAAGTAAATAGAATTTTCAGTAACAATAATATACTCCTTTTCTACTTTGTAGATTTTAGCAATAGGACTAGTATATTCATCTTCACTTTTTACTAATAATTTCTCTTGATTTCCTTTAACACCGATAATTACTTTTTTATCAAGTGAATCAGTCCAATAGTCGGATTTAATTTCCTTATCTTCAACGATAGCTAATTTAAATGCATGTTGTAAACATGTGTGTGATGGCAATTTATATTGCTGGTCAGTTGATTGTGTTAAAGCACTCATTTATATAAAAGATTTATATATTTTTCTTTAAATACTTATTATATTAAAAATATTAATAAGTATTATATTTTCAATTTTAATATAAATTATTATTAATATGAAAAATAATTTATTAAATAATGTTGAAAATTACAATGATCAAATAGATCAAAATGAATGTATATTATTCTTGAAGTATATTGGATTGATTCATGAACTAATTGAAATAGCAACGGATAATATTTATATTCAAAAAGAAGTATATTTAAAATATATTTTAATTACTGCTATAAAAAATGTAAGCTATATTTATAATTTTTTATTATTGTATACTAAAAATTTAGATTTGACTATTTATCATACTCAAAAATCAATATTATATTATATAGAATTTATTACTCAAATTAGTGATGATAATCACAGTTTTTTAAAATTAAGTTCTAAAGATGCAACATTATTCAGTTATAAAAAAACTATTTTTGATGTAAATCAAGAATATAGAAAAGAATATATTGAAAGTGATGAAACAAAGCAAAAAATAAAACGATTGAATCACTTTGTCAATATTTATAATTTGATATTAATTAAATATATTGAACATTTAGAATTTAATGATAATTTATTACCTAATTTACAAAAAACTGTTTTTACGAAATTTTATAATATTGTTGAAAGTTTAATACAATTTAAATTAAATAGTAATGATTTCGATAATAAATTAACTGATCTATATAAAATTATTGAAATACTAAATAAAAATTATCAGAAACCATTTTTATTGAATAATTATTTAAATATTATTATATTCATGAGTAAAAAAATATTAAAAAAAAATATATCTGTAACAAATATTAATAATAAATTAATTATAGATGATGAAATAGACAAATTAAAAAATTATTCTATATGTAAAATTGTTAATTATTTGATAAATTAATCAAAAGAAATTATTCTTTTTCTAATTTTCTTTTTTCTAGATTTCTTTATTGTGGAATTATCTTCTAGTGATGACATAATATTAATAAATTCATTTTCTAATATATTTTTTAGAAAATTATAAATATAATTTAATGCTTTCTCACAACATCTTCCAACTACTAATACACTGCCAGTTCTAAAAATCATAAATGATACTTCATAATAATCTTTGTGTTTTGGTTGTTGTCCGTCTTGTTCACCTTCTATTATTCTATCGTAATAGAATTTACATTGAATTCCTGGATAAGAACATGCATCAAAATTACTATTTATTCTATATTTATATTTTAAAATATCATGTAGCTTATCTCTATCAATAAAATATCCACAATTAAAATTAGAGTTAATTAATACAGTTTCGGTTTTTTCATTTATATAGTTTGTATCTGAACCCAGAAATGGTCTTAAAATATTTACCAACGAATCTAATAATTTAATTAAAATTACTTCAGATTGAATTCCTGGAATTTCTAATTTTCCGGTATTAAATACTTTTACATGCATTTCCTTGAACTCATTGTTATGAAATAGACGTATTATCAATACAAAACAATTAAAGAAAGCACGTTTCTTTTTACTTCTATAACTTAACAAATCTTTTTTACAAACACCAATACTTATTTTTCTTTGATCTTTATATTTAATTCTACCCTCTGGATTGTCTATATGTTCTATAATTTGTTCTTCATAACAATTTATATTTTTTAATTGTTCTTCTATATATGTTACTTCTTCTAGTGATGTTGAAGAATATTTTATTTGTTTTTTTATAACACCGTCTTTAGGAATACTATAATTCAATATAGGAATCTTCCAAAATATATCTTTTATATTTATATTATTTTTATTCAGGTATGATATTTTAGTTTGTGTAGAAATATATATATCAGAACATTTAGGAATATTGCTTTCATTATTCATTTGTGAATCAATAATATTATTTTTTAAAACACTAGAATATTTTTCTTCATCTTCTATACTTATATCATCATTTTGTAAAAAGTTTTCCCAATCATCATCAATATTATCCATACTATTAGTATCTATATTGTTTTGTTTAAATATATTTAATTTAATTTAAAAGATTCAATTATTTTCTTTATTTATAATAAATAAAATGAATTCCTTCATTCATGAAAGACAAACAATTCCTGTTCCTATTCAAAAAACACGATCATTTGAAAATTGTAAAGAGTTAAGTCTTAATCAAAATTTTATTGACCCTTCTAAGATGTCACCACCAAATAGTTTTATGGAAAAATTAATGAAACGAATGGATAATTATTATAGTCCTACTGAAGAAAAAAATAAAAATAAATCATTTTCCTTTAAAAATTAAATAAAATTGAATATATTTAATATATTGTTAATAAATTCAATTACAAAAAATCATGGGTAACTGTTGCGGATTATGTTGTTATGCGTGTTTTAAAAACACATTTTATTCTTTAGAATTAGCTGACTCTATTTTAAGTAAAATAGAGTCACATTTAAAAAATCATTTACCTCTTAAGGGATCATTACAAACATGGTATATTTCTTTAAAAAAAGATATTTATAATCAATTGAGAGAAAGTATTGCTACTAGAATTTGTAGACAATTAGAAGATTTACATTTTCCTGTGCTTTCTGCAAACGGATTTGTTAAAGAACATCTAGCTGAAAATATTGCATTTGTTATTAGTAGTTGTATTTTAAATAATGACTATCAAGTCTATATATCTACTATGGAATACCAATGTTTAGATATACCGACAAATACATTGTTTTATACTAAACCCAAAATTGAAGTAAAAACTGAAACATTAACTTCATTTGTAGATTATTTAATTCAGATTAAAGATGAAGCAGGAAATATAAAAAGAGTTGAATTACATACTGAAAATAAAACACATCATAAAATATTTGATAAAAGACTAGAAGAAAAACTTATTGATATTTTACATCAATTATCCAATCAAAAAATAAATGAAATTATTAAAAAATCTTATATGCATTTTACTAGTAAACATGAGGAAGAAGAGAGAATATTATCTATCAATAAAAAAAACACCGAAGCAGATAGGTATTCTAGTTTTGTGTAAAAAATTTATGTAGTTTTATTAAACAATGAGGTAACATATATTCTATATTTAAATCAGGAATATGCATCACATTTTCAATAAACAATAAAAATTCACTATTAACATATTCTTTTTTATTTCTAATTATAAAATTTAAAAAATTCTTAATAATATTTTTTTTTTCAATATTATATTCTAATGTTAATGAATTTATATATTTTATATTTTCTTTATAGTCATTTTTTTTTATTCTATCTATTAAATTATTCCATAATTCATTACTTATTATTTTTTCATTACTTATTATTTTTTCATTCGATTGCATATAATTAATCATACTACGTATATCAGAATTAAATAGTTTTTGAATAGCCAACAACGCTTCACTGGTATAATTTAACTTTTCACATGTATTAATATTATTCAAAAAATTAATTATTTCATTTTCAGGTAATTGGTTAAATCTTAATCTTACAAATTCATTTTGTAGTGCTTCATCTATTCTACTTATATAATTACAAATTAAACAAAATCTTACTTTTGATTTATATGATTGTAGTAAATATTTAAGAGCAATTTGAGCATTTTTAGTCATATAATCCACTTCGTCCAATATTACAAATTTCATTCCGTCATTAAATAAACTTTTAGAATTTACAAAACTATTTATTTGGTTTCTTATAATATCTATTCCTCGCTCATCAGAAGCGTTTAGATGTATCATTAAATTTTTACAATTAACACTATCATGGTAAGCATTTATTAAATTAATAATACTTGTTGTTTTACCTGTACCGGGTGGTCCATAAAATAATAAATTAGGAAAACATTTATTTTTTATTATATTTTCTAATAATTGTTTATTTAGAGGATCAAATACTATATCATTAAAAGAAGAAGGTCTATATTTTTCCACCCAAGGTGTAAATTTACTCATATTAATTAAATATATTTAGTTTTATTTAAATAAAATTGAATATTAATATTATAATAATGGAAACCCAAGTATCAAAAAATATGAATGCATGTAATAGCGGCTCTTTACATATATATATTGGCTCTATGTTTGCTGGTAAATCCACTAAACTTATTCAATGTTATACCACTCAAACTAACAATGATGAACATGTTGTTGTTTTAACACATAGTAAGGAAAATAGATATTCAATTGACGAACTTAGTACTCATAATCAAGATAAAATTCAATGTCTAAAATATAATTCAATTGAAAATTTTATCAAAGAACAAAATATTACTTTAAATTCATGTAAATCAATTCTTATTGATGAAGCTCAATTCTTTCCAGATTTAATCCTATGTAAAGATTTGGTAGAAAAATATGGAAAAAATGTATATATATTTGGCTTAGATGGAGATTTTCAAAGAAATAAATTTGGTAATATACTTGATCTTATTCCATTTTCAGACACAGTAGAAAAATTACATGCTAGTTGTCATGAATGTAATAATAACGCTATATTTAGTCATCGAATTATCCAGCAAAAAACCCAAATAGTAATTGGAAGTAAAGATATATACATTCCTCTATGTCGTAAATGTTATATTAATAAACAATAAAACAAAACTATTTAAATTAAATCTCATTTATCTAAGTATATGAGTACTAATCAACTACCCGAAAAGAAGAAAAGAGGAAGAAAAAAGGCTAATGCTAATACAGATGTTACGCCTCCCGTTGTAGAAGAAGTAAAACCTGCTCCTAAAAAAAGAGGTAGAAAACCAAAAGGTGGTAAAATTATTCAACAAAATATTAATTTAGAAAATCAAGATATTTCTGAACCAAATATTATTTTACATCTTAAGTGTTCATTGAAAGACATTAATGACACTAAATATACCTCACTAAAATATGACCCAAATATAGAAAATATTCAAAGTTTTAATTTTGATAATAACAATAATGATTTTTTTTTAGATAATGCTAATTATAACATATCAAATAACGATTCAAATCAGGACGAATCGGAAAATAATGAATATGATGATGATGATGATGATAATAATATTAAACATATATGGAAAAAATTAAATAATTTAAAACTCAAATTACATAAAAATGATATATCCGATAAAAGATCTGCTTGCTTTTGGTGTACATATGATTTTGATAATCCTCCTATTTTTATTCCTAAGAATGAATTTCGTGATTCATATCAAGTTTATGGATGTTTTTGTAGTCCACAATGTGGAGTTGCACATTTAATGAATGAAAAAATCGATTCATCGATCAAATTTGAAAGATACCAATTATTAAATCATGTTTATGGTAAAATTTATAATTATAACAAAAATATCAAACCTGCACCAGATCCTTATTATTTATTAGATAAATATTATGGTACATTATCTATTAAAGAATACAGAGAACTTTTTAATAACGAACAATTATTAATTGTTGTTGAAAAACCGTTATCTAATGTTTTCCCAGAATTATATGAAGATAATTCTGATTTTATATTAAATAAAAAAACTATTCCTACAAACTCTTCACTTAAATTAAAACGTAAGACTATGAATAAAAAAACATCTATTTTAGATAATCTTGGAATATCTAAAAATTAAATTTATTATATATAAATTAATTTAATTTTTATTATTATTTAACATTTTCATTGAATTTGGCTTTTTCCATATATTTTTCATATGCTTCTGCTTGTTCTTTTTCTTTTCTAAACTTTCTCGCTCCGTCATCCATTAAATTTCTTATTTCTCCATAAATTTGTTGATTAGTTGTTTTCTCAATTACATGTGATTCTTTAATTCCAAAGTATTCATTTAATACTATCTTATAATTGTAATTGTTTTTCTCTAATTTCTCTCTTGCTTCTTCTTCTGTATAATCTGTTTGTCTGCAAATCATATTTACAGATTCTATCTTTATTCTATTTATATATTGCTCCTTTTGTTCAATATATTTTTGTTTCCTTATTTCATTAGCACTTAAATCTATTATTACATTTTCAGATACATTTGAATTACTTAAATCTATTATTACATTTTCAGATACATTTGAATTACTTAAATCTATTATTACATTTTCAGATACATTTGAATTACTCAAGTCCATATATATTTTCTCATAATATATTTTTTAAATCATATTAAACATATATAATATTAAATATTATATGTCAAATGAAAATCCATGCACTAAGTTACCTATACCTGATTTTGATTACACACCAATGATGAAAGATTTAGAACAAGTTATTAAAGCTAATTGTGATCAAATGATTAGTAGTATAATACAAAATTATAATATATTTAAAATTTCACATGATCATATGTGCAATTTACCAATTGTAAAACAAATTTATAATGAAAATGTAGAATTAAATGGTAAAATTAACATGTTAAATAATAGTCTAGAAAGTTTGAAAACATCACATATTAATTATGTTAATGACGCTAAATCTAAAATGGATCAATTATCAATAGAAAATGAACATTGTAAAGTTCGAATCGATAAAGAATCTAAACGCGAAGATATGATTACTTTACATGAAAGAATTCGTGTACAAAATTTCGAAATAGTAGATTTAAAGAAAGAAATTGATCTTTTAAAATCTAACCCAATTAGTTTAGAAATTAATGAAAAACATTCATATAATTCTTCTACAGAAGTTTCGTCTCTAATTAAAAAAATAGAAAATTCATCTATTCATCATTTAAATCATGAATCTGAGGATGATGATGATGATGAAACTGAGGATGAATCTGATGATGAATCTGATGTTGAAAATACTGAAACAAATGAAGTAACTAGAATTCCAGTAGGAGGATCTTACTCTGCAGAAAGAAAGGTAACAACTACTACTAGAGATATTGTATATACTGATGATGGTGAGACTATGTTATTACCTTCCAATCCCAACACGTTTGAATGTGATGATTGTAATAAAACTGGTGGTGATTGTTTTGAAGAAATCGGTATATCTAAAGAAGAATATGAAATATATACGGATTTGGGTGAACCAGATAGATGTGAAGATTGCTTTGATAAATGGAAAGAAACTGATAATGCCTCGGAATATATCAAAAAAGTAAATGAAGAAGAGGAAGAGGAAGAGGAAGAGGAAGAGGAAGAGGAAGAGGAAGAGGAAGAGGAAGAAGAGGTTGAGGAAGAAGAGGTTGAGGAAGAGGAAGAGGAAGAAGAGGATGAGGATGAGGTTGAGGAAGAGGAA
>Ga0206682_10000523_pt1 | contig 42007 bp, 48 predicted proteins | sample M240m12015metaG_FD_155444 | JGI IMG/M metagenome (GOLD analysis project Ga0206682, IMG submission 155444) | Ammonia-oxidizing marine archaeal communities from Monterey Bay, California, United States - M2 40m 12015 | ecosystem: Environmental > Aquatic > Marine > Intertidal zone | place: USA...
AGGTGTTGGTTCTACTGTACTCGTAGGTGTTGGTTCTACTGTACTCGTAGGTGTTGGTTCTACTGTACTTGTAGGTACTGGTGTCTCCGTAGATGTTGGTGTGGGGGTTTCTGTACTTGTAGGTAATGGAGTGTCTGTTGGTGTAGGTGTTGGCGTACTACTTTCCGTCGGTGTAGGAGTTTCCGTACTTGTAGGTGTTGGAGTTGGGGTACTTGTTGGTTCTATTGTGGCCGTTGGTGTTGGTGTTGCACTATCGGGATACTCACATATAAAAAAGTAATGTGTTTCATCAGTTATTCCCGTGTATGTAAAAAGATCATTGTTTAAAATAAAATTTTCATAGTCATGTATAATATTTCCTTCACTATCCAAAATATTAAAATGATCAGTAAAATCATCATAATTAAATGTAACAGTTAAACCTGAATAAATGTAGTTTGGGTCATTTACTGTATTATCGAACTCACAAAGTTTGATATTTTCTATAGTAGAATCGTCATCACTTAAATCTTTTTTTATAGGTGTGTCAAAGGTGATAGAATTACCAAAATCCAACAATTTAGGGTCATAATCGTTGTTAAACCCCGCAATTTCATAATCGTAAGTCTCCGAATTATCGAGGACAACATCGACACTAATACCTAAATTCCTTAAAATATCTTGACTATTCATACTCTTATAAATATCTTTCATAACATTTGATATTTATAATAAAACAACTTTCTATGAATAATTTTATAAAACAGGTAATAGAAGAGAAATTTACCTCTAAAAAACAACAAGGTTTTTTCTATGCAAAGGCCAATGATGAGAGTCTAACTAAAAAAGAAAGAGCTAAGTGGAAGAAAATGGCGGACGAAATGTCTAAGGACACTGACTTTGAAAAAATTCCTGAAGTTGCTGAAAAAGAGGGTGATGTTGATGAGATAGTAGATGCAAAAGGAAATATCAAAAGAGGTGGTAAAGCATCCGACTTTCACGCTAAAGGAATAACATCAAAGAAAACAACAGATAAAACGGCTAAGGCGGTTGGTGGTTCACAGGGAACACATGGTGTTCACGGAACACATACCTCACTTAGATATTGGGCTGAAAGTGATTTAACTAAATCGTTAGGTTATGATGATACGTTAGGTGACGACGAAAACTTTAAAAAGGCATATAAACATTTTACGGGTGAATTAGGATTAACTCATGATGATGCAATGAAAAGATTAGAATCAATGGGATATGACGAAAAATTACCCGAGGATAAAGTCAGACTTGTGGAGAACCCAAAAAAATTCATGAAAGATTACGTTGAGACAGTTCTTTCTAAGAAAAGTGATCACAAAGAGATTGTTAATGATAGTGAAAAAGAAATTAACCCAATCTTAAAAAGACAATTAGATTCCTTAAAAAGATCATTAAAGAAAAATAATTTAAACGTATCAGATATAACTAAATTACTAGACGATAATGAATAGAGATCTTAAAGATAGGGTTTTTAAAGTACCTGAAGATATTTGTGATTATATACTTAAGTTTTTTAACTCATTAAGTGATAAGACGATAGACGGTACACAACGGGCTAAGAATTTACTTAGAACTAAGAATATTACTTATGGTCAAGCAAAAAGAATTATTCATGATTTAGAGAACATGGATAAAGAGAGTGACCACAACCAATTTCATCTGGCGGGGGGAGATAAAATGTTAGAATGGTGTAAAAAGTTTTTAAACGGAGAAAGAAACCTTATTAAAAACAATAAAGAATCTAAAAAAAGGGCAGACAATATTGCACAATTGGATGACATAAGAAAAAACCCTTACCTATCGAAACACGATAAGAAAACAAATTACTCAATCCCAAGAAATATGATGAAATCTAACTCAGATAAAACTTCAGTTAGTCCCATTTCATCGTTAGGTATTTTTGAGGATGTTGAGAGAATTAAAAAATTATTATAATGGCAAGTCAAATAGAAAAAATATCAAAACAATTTTTAGACGAATCAATGTCAAGAAATGATTACCAAAAAACAAAGAGTTATGATTCTAACCATTCCAACGCAATTTCTGATGGGGACGATAAAGGTAAAGGAGAAAATAATGGTAAAGTCGGTTCAAGTACAGATATTAACACAAGAATTGATTCTTTAGGTAGAAATAAATATGGTCCTAACTTTGGTTATGGTATTGAAAACACAAACGCATTATCTGATGGAGATGAGTTTGGTAGAGGTGAGAGAAATGGTGAAGTAGGTACAATAACCGACCAAAATCAAAGACAAGAACACATAAAAAGAAACTCATACAACTCTGATAACGGTTACGGTATTAATCACCCCAACGCAATTTCTGATGGGGATGAGTTGGGTAAAGGAGAGAATGACGGAAAAGTTGGTGGATTAACAGATAATCAAACAAGAGTGGATAATGTATCTAGAAACTCATACAACTCAAGTAATGGTTATGGTGTAAACCACCCTAACGCAATATCTGATGGAGATGAATTAGGTAAAGGTGAGAATAACCAAATGGTTGGATCTATAACTGACATCAATACAAGAGCGGCAATAATTGCACAAAACAAATACAGTAATGACTTAAATGGGTATGGTGTGAATCATCCTAATGCATTGTCGGACGGAGATGACTTAGGTAAAGGTGAAAATAATAATCAGGTTGGTTCACAAACCGATATAAATAATCGTTTAGATAATCAAGCAAGAAACATATATGATGAAAACAATTCATATAGTTTAGTACACCCTAATGCAATTTCTGATGGCGATGAAAAAGGTAGAGCAGAAAACAATAATAGTGTAGGTACATCAAAAGATATAAACGAAAGAAACCAAAGTATTGCAAGGAACCAATATAGTGGTAATAGTGGTTATCCCGATTTTTAATGAAATTATTTAAAGATATATATAAGTTTTTAATAGGTGAACAATCTGAACCAAAATTAGCGTCAAAACCTAAAGCGTTGGCTAATGCAATTAAAAAAAGAAACCCAATAAGTTTTTTTTATAATGGACCAAGAGATCAAGTTCAGGCCGGACGTAGAGTAAAAGTGGAGGTAGTCGCATTAGGACTATCTAAAAAAGGAAACATGATCATTAGAGGTTGGGTGCAACCCCCGTCAAGATCAAAGACGGGATTTAGTAAAAATAATTGGAGGACATTTATGGTTTCTAGGTTAAGTCAAGTAGAGATATTTGATCAAGAAACTTTTGACACAAAAAGACCGGGATATAAGGAAGGTGATGATAAATCAATGTCAACAACATACGTGACATCCGATTGGTCAGAAATACCTCAAGTAACTAAGGATACCGAACCATCCGCAGAACCCCAACAAACTGAACCACAACCACAACCTCAACAAACTGAACCACAACCTCAACAAGTAGAACCATCCGTAGAACCTCAACAAGTAGAACCAACTTCTATAGAACCACACAGTGATGAATTACCAAGTCCCGAACCTGAAAATAAACCAAGTATAGAACCACCCGTAATTGATGATTCAGATGAGGAGGAAGAGGATGAAACAAATGATTACGATGGTTTGAATGAGAACATAAAGAGAATTAAAAGATTACTTTATAAATAAAAAATAAAAGTCTATATTTTAATAAATTATAACACAATGTCAAATACTCAATTAAATACAAAACCTATAAGTGCGGAGGATCTTATGACTAAATTAGTTAACGCTAAAAAAGTTATGACTAAGGTTGATGGTGGGGACTACACTAAAGGTAATATAGATGAATCTGTTTTACAACAAAATGCCAGTGATGCGGTATCCCAAATAGAAAAGAAACCAAACACAAGAAACGTTGCCACTAATGTGGTAAATGAGGACAAGATTAATAATTCTAAATTACCCGATTCAATAAAACAAGCTATGATTAACAACCCAATACCTACTATGGATCAAATTTCGTTAGGCGACGGTTTAGATATGGGTTTATTAGAAGGTGCAAAAAAATTAATGGAAAAAGAGGGAATGTCGTCACCTAAAAAATCAACACCTAATACTAAACAAGTAATTTCGGAAAGTCCTAATAACTCGGATCTTCAATCACTTATAAAAGAAACCATCAAAGACACTTTAGAAGAAATTGTCGACCGAAAATTAGAATTAATTTTAACGGCATCTAAAACCGCGTCAATTAACGAAACCTTAGTACTTAAAGTAGGGGACTCAATATTCAAAGGTAAAATTACTGGAGTAAATAAGTCTAAGTAAGGATTGATTTCATCATATTTTTTTCTTATATTTTGATATATAACAATAATATATGTCAAAAGTTAGAGTACTCGCAATTCCGTCAGATAGTCACGGTGTTGGGAAATATAGAATCATAGATCCATTTACTTATATTGGTGATAACCATTCCGATGAAGTACATGTTGATCTTGTATTCGACGTACCTAATGAAAATAAGTTCTTCGAAAATTACGATATTGTATATTTTCACTCATTCATACACAGAGGTAATACCCAATTAAATTTAGATCGTATCGATTGGTTAAGGAAAGAAGGTATTAAAGTTGTTATGGATATTGACGATTTTTGGAGGGTGGATCATAGACATCCAAACTACGAAACATTTAAAAGAAATGGTTATAGTAAGGCCCGTGCAGATTTACTTAAGAAATCGGATTACGTTACAACCACAACACCTATTTACCAAAAAACAATTAAAAGTCTTTTAGGGATAAAGAATGTTTCGGTTTTTCCAAATGCAGTAAACGAAAAGGAATCTCAATTTCAACCAAAACCATTGAAATCTGACTTAGTTAGATTTGGTTGGTTAGGTGGGTCTTCCCACTTATATGATCTTGAATTAATTAAAAGTGGTATCTCCACGATTACTCAACAATACAAAGATAAAAGTCAATTTGTGTTGTGTGGGTTTGATTTACGAGGTAATATGAAAACCATAAACCGTCAAACAGGGGAGATGTCAGAAAGACCAATTAAACCTACGGAAACTGTATGGTATAAGTATGAAAAAATATTCACTAATGATTATAAATCTGTTTCCGAAAATTATAAGAACCATTTACAGACATTTACACAAACGCAATTCCCTGAAGAATTAAATCAACCTTATGTTCGTAGATGGACAATGGATATAAATAAGTACGCATCTAATTACAACTATTTTGATGTGTCTTTAGCCCCATTAGTTAAATCCGAATTTAATTCTAATAAATCACAACTAAAGGTGATTGAAGCGGGATTTCATAAGAAGGCCATTATTGCAACAGAAGAAGACCCTTATCTTATTGATTTAGTTTCTTCGGTTGAACGAGGTGGTGGAATTAATCCTAAAGGTAATTCCTTATTAGTATCGACAAATAAAAACCACAAACAGTGGGGTAAACATATGAAGAAACTAATAGACAACCCTAATATGATAGAAGACTTAGGTAATAAACTATATGAAACAGTAAAGGTAAAATATTCACTCGCCACTGTTTCTAAGGATAGAGTGGAATTTTTAAAATCAATTATAAAAAAGTAAAATTATGTATTATTTAGCAACAGTAGGTTACGAAAAAGAACAATTGGATAGAAACGGAAATCCAAGATTAGACAAAGTAAAATATGTCGTACAGGCAGAGTCTGTAGAAGAGGCAACAATCGTCTTAAACAAATATAAATCGGAAGATATGAGATCAAGTGAAAGTATCTCAATCGTTAAAATGGCGGTTGAATGTGTTTTAGATCCAGCAATTACACCTGAACTTTATAAAGGATAACATTATGTTAAACAAAGAACAAATAGAAAATAATAAAAAGAAGTTACTTGAGACTTCGGAGAAATATGATGTGTTAACATCTGATTTACTTAAATTCTTAGGTGATGATCTTTTTACTTCCCCCGCATCAACTACATTAGATATGTACGGTGCCTATCCCGGTGGTTTAATAGAACATGTTTTTATTGCATCTAAATACGCGGTTAAGGTTAATAGTATTTTACCTGAAAATTTACAACAATCCATTGATAGTATATTAAAATGTACAATCCTATCACAAATAGGTAAGGTATTTTTATTTGTACCAAATGAGAGTGAATGGCACCGAAATAAGTTGGGTAAAATGTATGAATTCAACGATGAATTGGTATCTATGAGAGTAGGTGAAAGATCAGCGTATTATTGTTCAATATATGGAGTTAAATTAAGTGAAGAAGAATATCAGACGATAGTTAATTCTGATAAAGGTGATAATGATTTACAATCTAAATACCATTCAACACCATTAGCACAAATCGTTAAACAAGGGTTTGAGTTGGCAATATTTGAACAAAAACATGGATAAAAAGACATTAGAGGAATATCTAAAAAAGTTAGAAGGTTTTGAGGAAATCCTTTCAGAAGAGGACGAGGATAACATAGATGAGTCTTTTATGAATGAGGTGTCCGAGACGTTAAATAAATTAACGTCGGACTCTATGGATCATGTACAAAACTCTCAAGGTGTTGGTGTAGGTGATACTATTAATACTCCTTATGAATATAGTATTGGTTGTAAATTTAAAAAACTACACAAAGACGCAGTTACACCAACATATTCTAAAAAAGGTGATGGGTGTGTGGATTTACATTGTGTAAGTTATACATTGAATGAACAAACAAACCAAGTAACGTACAGTACAGGAATTTCATTAGAAATACCTTCAGGTTATGTTGGTTTAGTATTCCCAAGATCCTCAATTCGTAGGACCGTTTTGGAGTTAAGTAACTCTGTCGGTGTTATAGATAGTGGATATAGAGGAGAAATAATGGCAACATTTAACATTAATAAAGGATCTAACCAATCCACTATTTACGAGAACGGGGAAAGAATATGTCAACTAATGATTTTACCCTACCCCAAAATAAAATTTACTGAAGTTACTGAATTATCCGAAACCGATAGAGGAGAAGGAGGGTTTGGATCGACAGGTAAATAAGGTTACACATATACATAATTAATGGCTCAAAGAAAAAGTACAGGTACTAAGGTATCATCAAAACAAAGAATAAAAGAGATATTTAAAAAACCAAGAGAGAAATTTCTAACAGAGTCCCAAAAAGAGTATTGGGATACGTTAGAAGATAATGAAATAACATTATGTTTTGGACCTGCAGGTGTGGGTAAGTCGTATATCGCTATGAAAAAGGCGTGTGACTTATTGTGGAATGATAATAACAAATATGAAAAAATTATAATTGTTAGACCCGCTGTTGAGGCCGAAGAGAAATTAGGTTCATTACCTGGTGGATTAGAAGAAAAGTTAGACCCATATATTTTCCCATCATATTACCTTTTAAATAAAATAATCGGTAAAGAAAACAAAACTAAATTAAAAGATGAGGGGTTTATTGAGGTTGCCGCATTGGCATATATGAGGGGATGGAATGTAGATAATACTATTCTAATATTCGAAGAGGCCCAAAATGCCACACCGGCACAAATGAAACTACTTTTAACAAGAATTGGTTTTAATTCTAAATTCTTTATATCGGGGGATTTAGAACAATCAGATAAATTTAAAGATAAAACTAAAAGTGGTCTTTATGATGCTAAGAGTAGATTAATGGATTTAAATAATGTGGGTGTATATGAGTTTGGAACTAAGGACATTGTTAGAAACCCAATAATTGGTAAGATATTAAAAAGATACGATTAACTTTACTTATAACAATAAATTTATTATATTATTAATATGGAGATTTTAATAAACATAGATGGGGTTTTACGTAACACAATTGCAAAGTTTGATTACCACTATAAAGATTATTATTTAGATAGGGAGTCTGATGAAAAGACCGATGAGGAGAATTCGTTTGAGTACGGTGTTATAGAACCAGTTAAAAATAACTTCTTATTAGAGAGTTATTTATACCAATCTAAAAGTGAGTTCGATAATTTTATTTTCATTGATTATGCTATGGAAATATTTGGACATGCAAATCAAAGTTATTTAAAGGCATTTCATGATTTAAATAATCTTATATATGAAAATAAGGAACATAACTTTACTCTGATAGGTTTAGATCAATTAGGTAAATCTAAACCATCTACATTGTTCTTTCTTTCTAAAAACGGTTTTATGGGTAATAACGTTAAGTTTACCATGTCTAGTGAAATACCCAAACTTTGGAAAAATTGTGATTTATGGATAACGGACAATAAAACAGTTATTGATCATTGTCCTAAAAATAAGAAGGTTGTAAAGTTCAATACTGACTATAACCAACACTTTACAAATCAATTAGAAATACATAAATTAACAGAAATAGATAAGACATGGTTGAAATCTTCGGAGAATATTATTATCTCAACATTAGCAAAATTACTGAGACGTGCGAATTAGAAGTCGAACCGATCAAGAATGATAAGGGGGAACCACTACAAGTGGAACAAACAATAAACGTGTTTAAATACGATGCGGTTAAACAATGTATAGATACTATTTTAACTGAGAATGTGGTGGACGATAACGGGTTAGGATTACTTAATTCAGAATTATCATTACCATTTAAATTTGCGTTTAACACACTAATAAAATATGGTATTTTAGTTAAAGAAGAATATGAGTGAAAAAATAGAAAACTTGGAAAAAATAGAAAGTGCGTATGATAGGTTAAAATCTAACAAACATAAGTTATACTTTCTTACATATGATACTAAAACAAATGCAAGGGCGTCAGTTAAATACATATATGACACCGTACACACTTTAAGAGAAAGTGGGTTAGATGCATACATTTTAGTTGAAGATAAAAACTACGTAGGTGTTAATTCGTGGTTAGGTGACAGATTTAAAGATATACCAATTGTGAGTATAAAAGAGGATCAAGTTCAAATGGGTATTGAAGATATTTTAGTGGTACCTGAATACTACTCTAACGTACTTGAACAACTGGCATCAGTTAAATGTACTAAGGTTATGTTAGTACAACAAACCGAATATATATTTGAAACCCTACCTGTTGGTAGTAGATGGAGTGATTATGGTTTTGATAAAGTAATTACAACAACACAAAAATCTAAGGAATATATAAAAAGTATTTTCCCTGAGAATTTGATTCACGTAAATCCACCAAAGATTGGTGATGGATTCTCTCCTTCAGAAAACCCTACCAAACCTTTTATTGCCATTAGTGCGAGAGACCGAGGTCAACATAGAAAAGTAATATCAGAATTCTATTTAAAGTACCCTCAACTAAGATGGGTTACATTTAAAGATATGGTACAATTAACCTATGAAGAATTTTCTACCCAATTAAAAGAATGTATTTGTTCTGTTTGGATGGACGATGATTCTACTTTTGGGACGTTCCCTTTGGAGTCAATGAAGTGTGAAGTACCAGTTATTGGTAAAATACCTACAACAGAACCTGAGTGGTTGTCCGAGAATGGTATATGGACTTATGATTTAAATAAAATTGTAGAACTACTAGGTACTTACGTTTTAGCGTGGTTGGAAGGAGTAACAATTACTGACGAAGTAAAAGAAAAAATGAGAGAAACACTAATACCATACGATAGTGATATAATCGATAACAATGTGACATCTATTTTTAATTCACTTAAAGAAGGAAGATTAAACGTATTGTCAGAAGCGTTGGATAAATTAAAACAAGAAGAAACAGCATGAAAAATATAACCGTAATATTACCTATTCACGATTTGAAAGGTGAATATAATGAAATGTTTTCAAGAGCAATACTTTCTGTAGAACAGTTTCATGACGATGTCTCCCTATTATTAGTGGGACCTAAAAATGTCTTGGGAGATCTAAAAAAAGATAGTATTTCAGATAAATTAGATGTTAATATAGTAATCAATGAAGGGGACACAGGTTTCTGTTCTCAAGTAAATTTGGGAATTGATAATTGTGAAACTGAATGGTTTTCAATATTGGAGATAGATGATGAATACACACCTAATTGGATTAAGTCATTTAGAACATACCATACTCTTTTCCCTGACGCGGATATCCTATTACCAATCGTTAAAGATGTTAATTCTGAAGGTAAACTTTTGAATTTTACAAATGAATCTGTTTGGGCATATGGTTTCAGTGAGAACCAAGGAGAACTAAGTAATGAAATACTTTTAGATTATCAAAATTACCAAACAAGTGGTGGTTTCTATAAAACAGAAGTTATTAAAGAAAATGGTTCATTTAAAGATAATATTAAACTCACATTTAGTTATGAGTTTTTATTGAGATTAACTCATAACGGCGCTAAAGTGGCCACTATCCCTCAAGTTGGGTATAGACATGTAAACTTTAGAGAAGACTCATTATTTTGGTCCTATAAAAACTCAGACGATCACAAATTAGGTGATGGTGAAGCTAAGTTTTGGTTGGAGACCGCTAAAAAAGAATTTTTCTTCAAGAATAAACGAGAAGTAGAATACGTAGACAATTAATGCCCAGAAAAAGAACCCAAAAAATGTACTTTGGGGAGGAGCAAGAACAAGCGGTAGTAAGATTTTTAGAATCAGAAAACGAAGACGAAAAGAATAAGATATTTAATGAATATTTAAGAGAACCTCTCAAAATAATGGTGGAAAGTATAATTCGCCGTTACAAACTTTATAGGAAAGACTATAATTTCGAACAAATACATACTGATACATTATCATTTTTAATGACTAAGATCAGTAAGTTTGATACGACTAAAAATTATAAAGCATATTCCTATTTCGGTACTATCTGTAAAAATTACCTTATGGGTACAATACAGAAAGACCAAAAACTAATGAACAGGTCTGTTTCCTATGAAGACATATCCTCACGGATTGAAGATAGGGCGGACCTTTCTTACATTATAGACGAAGAAATTATAGATTATAAGGATGTCGTAAATAAACTTACGGTTGAATTAGAAAAATTTATCGAAGAAGAAACCCTTAATGAGAATGAACAGAAGTTAGGATATGCCCTTGTTGAGGTCTTTACCAACTTTGAAAAGATATTTCAAGTGGGTGAAGGTAATAAGTTTAATAAAAACTTAATTCTATTATCCTTACGTGAGATGACTTCACTATCTACCAAAGAAATAAGAGTTGCTATGAAAAAGTTTAAAAAACTCTATGAGGTATTGAAGTTAGATTTTATAAATTACTAGAACAATCTATTTATAGGTATGAGAAGGAAAAAGAATTTATTGTCTTTAGATACTGATTCTGCACTTGCACTTATGCAAGAAATATATAACGACATTGTTGAACAAAAACAGACGGCTAGTATGATTACTAAAAAGATGTTGAGTTTTATGAAAGAAGCGGAAGATATGAGTGTAATTGGACCAGTTATTAAAGAACAACAGAAGATCATGAACGATTGTACTGAAAAGAAAATTTCCCTTGTGAAATTACAAAGTACACTCCTTAAACAAACAGGAGGTAGTGGTCCACAGTCAGGGGGTAAAATGGACCTATCCGAAGAGGATAGAATTTTACTGGAAAAACTTATGAGAGAGGATGATGAACCCACAGATAATACTCAAAATTATAAGATGTAATGAGTAAGGTTAAACAACTTAGAAATAAATTAAAGTCTAAAATCGATGTGATTAAAAAGATCAATGATGATCCTAAATTAAACACTGACGAATTATATGACATTTATGCGGATGGTATAACCAAGACCGATAAACTATTACAGACCAAAATAGATGGTCTAAAATCTAAGTTTAAGAAAAAAGGTGAGAAAACCGATATATTCAGTTCGATCATAGATGTTGCGTCTGGGTTTCTTAGTAATAAAAGTAACGACATTCAGGTTAATGATAAATTAATATCAGGTAATAAGATTAAGAAATATGCAATGGAGTCGGCAAGGATAACCTCTGAAGACTCTAAAAATATTGTTGCAGATGCCGTTAAAAAAGTATTGTTTGTAGATGAGGAGACAAGTATATGTGGTGTAGATACAGATATGCCCGCAAACACAATGTCTATTTCACCTAAAGAGTTTGACTTCTTAGAAGTTTTACAAACCGAACCCAACTCCAAAGTAGGTCTAATAATGTATGAGGACCCAAATAGTAGTACGGGTAATGTAAAAATGAATAGAGATTTTTACGACACTTTCTCAAACCCATACACTTTTAGTTCCAATTCAGGTGCGAGTTTATTTGATTTAAATTGGAATGCCGGTACTCAAAAGTACGATGTAAGTGGATTACAAGGTGGTGGTGGTACCGTACCTAAGGTAGGTCAGTTTGTTGGGGATTACTACAGTAGTATTGAACAACCTAGTTTTGAATATATTGTTAAAACCGCAATGTTAATGACTCTACAAGGAGATGGTGAGAATCCACCTGTTTTTGATAAGGCGGTTAATGAATTAAACAAACTCTGTAATAAGTTATTTAAAATATGTAACTCTCCAAGTGAAGATTCGGGACTTATACAAACAACGAGTAAACAATTTAATGAGAACGATCAAGATATTGAATCGTATTTCGATTTCAATGATGTAGAGGGTATAGATTTAGATGATGAAGATGCAAGATATCGTAAAGTACTTAGATTCGTAGATTGTGGTAATTTTGAAGTACCGTCCTCATCCGATAATTTTGAAGATTTTGTTTACCTCTCACAAAATGGAGATTTAGGTCAATTAGTGGATTCAACCTTGGCAAACGCGGCAAATAATTCAGCAATACAGAGTGACAATTTTGCACCAATAGATAATATTAATTTAGAACTTATAAATTTATTTATCTTAAATGTACCAAAGGCATTAGTTTCATCAATAATATCACCTAAAATGATGTTCCCTATAATTGTTGCATGGAAACAGATAAAGGGATTTGCGGGTGATGTAAAAGACATAATGAAAAAACTTTCAAAACTATTCTTCAAAATAATAAAAGATGTTTTTTGGAGATTTATAAAAGAGTTTTGGGGATTTATTAAAAGAGACCTTTTAAATTTTGTTAAAGAAATTGCGTTAAAGATAATCACAAATAAATTTAAAAGATTCAGAAGAATACTTTTAGCAATTATCGCACTTATTAGAAAAATATTGGCTCGTGGTCTTGATAATTGTTTGGCAATATTCCAAGCAATAATAGACACGATATTAGGGGCGATAAATATGAGAGGTCCCACAATCAATATACCTGGTATATTACTTAGTTTTTCAGATTTGTTACCGGGGTATAGTGCGGATAGAGCGTATATGAACGCGGCTGAGAGAATGGCCGGTTTGGGTCTTAATACGGGACCTATATATGGTGAGGCCAATGAAATGATGGGAATGGTAAAAAGTATGATAGATGGTCAAAGTGAAGAAATAGACACTAACTCACACATCAAGGGTGGTAATAAGTTTACAGTATTGGCGTCTCCTATGGGACCAATACCTATACCTCCAGGGTTTATTAATTTTTCAGGTAAAATGTTCTAATATGGATTTAAAAAAAGTTTTAGAGGTTTCAAATGAACCTTCAGTAAAATCTAATAAAGATTTAGAGGAAGGTTTAGAATTTTTAAATGATGAGTTTGAAAAGACAAAATATAGTATTGTAGAATTAACTAAACATTTGGATAAGATTGAGCAATTGTACAATAATATAAACGATGAGATGTTAAATAGAGTGAACAAATAATGAGTAGTATTATAAGTTTGGCGATTGTTGATAATAATGTCGACCCTAAGGGGATTGGTAGAATACGCGTTAAACTTACAGGTACACCCACAGGACCTATAGAGAAGTCAAGGGAATATGAACCATGGGACGATAACGATCCTTTTATTGCCAATCCATTTCTACCCACAAATATTAATTTTATACCTGAAATAGGTCAGGCGGTAAAAATAATTGTATATAATCCTGAAAATGATTTAGTTAACAGGGAATACATAGCAGGACCATTCACCACAGTACATGATTTCCAAAGTCAAACTAATGCTAGACAAGTAGAAAATACTAGTTACGGATCTAACGTTAAAAAAATGAACAACGTATTCTCAGAAAATGGGACATATGTTAAAGAAAAATCAGAAGGGACATTATCTAATCTTAAAGACTACGCAATATATGGACCCTATGGTTCAGATGTTTTATTCACTGAAAATGGTTTAACTCTTAGAGGTGGTAAATTAGTGTCTAAAGATAGTTCGTCGGATAAAGTTAGGACCGATATAATAAACTACCCCATACTTTCCGAAAAGAGATCAATTCTAAGTTTGAAAAAATTTGGAACAAAACAAGAAATTAAAGAAGAAGAGACTGAAGTGACCTCAGTACCCTTCAAAAAACTTTCCTATATAGTTGAGTATAATATTAATAATAGTCAAACTGGTCAGTCGGAATACGTTATTGATTGGTACATTTATGAAGTAAAGAAAATTTACGGACAAACATTTAACACCAACGTCTTTAACAGTGATGTTGCTCAAGACCTATCAGACTATTCTGAACAAATTAAATTAATTAATACAGATGGTACCTTGTCGTCACCCTCATTCTCCCAAACTGTTGATAGTTATGAGTTAGCATATATAACCATACGGAAAACCATATGTGAAATGAATTCCGAGGGTATTAGAAAGTTCGACGGTAATCTACCCAAAATAGATTTACACCCGTTTTATTACAGACCTGTGAGAACATTAACTAACCCTACCTTTTTAAGTAAAGTGACACCTTCTTGTCTTGGTACTACGGTAATGGGTTCAGGTCTAGTTTATAGTCCGAATGAACCAACACCAAAACCAAAAACAGAAAAGAAAAAAGAAAAAATACTTAAAACAGTTTCTTCAACACTTGAACAGTCATTTAGTACATTATCTTCTGATAGAATTTTTATGATATCTACCGACACAAATGTTGTGGGGACTAAAAAAATATTATTCAACAAGTTAAACAAATACGAATACACTCAAGAAGAACTTCTATCTTCGATTGAACCTAACACCTACGCAACTGTGAGAGGTGAAACCTTGTTGGATTATTTAGACATTTTAACAAGAGTTATTGCGGGTCATGCTCACCAACCAACAAAACCAATGGTAAAAAATGGTTACTCGGATTGGGATAAATTAGTAGAACTTAGAAAAACACTTGAAAATGACATCTTAAATAAGTCGATTAGAATAAACTAAGTGATATTTATATAAGAAACTAATTACAAGATGTCATACTATCGTTCATATTTTGAGAAAAACAATACAATAATTAAAGGATTAAAGGTTAATACCTCTAAAAACCCTGCAACTGAAATTTTTTATGGGTCAGGGTTTTCTAAGTTTATCCTAAAATTAGATTTAGATGGTTTAAAATCTAAAGTGGATAATGGTGATTACGTCCTGAACTCAAATACAGTACATAGAATTCACATGACCAACACTATTTTTGGGGATGAGACATTCTTAGGTGCAAAAAGAGGTACAGGAAGAGAAAGAACCACTTCATTTAAACTTATATTATTTAAAATAGATCAGTATTGGGATGAGGGTGTTGGTTTTGATTATGAAGATTCAGGATATGATTACACCACAGGAAATGATACTTTTGATATAAGACCTTCAAATTGGTTCTCAAGGACAACTTTAGACTCATGGTCTGCAGAGGGAGTATACTCTAATAACCCAACCATTATTGGTGAACAACAGTTTGATAATGGTAATGAAAATTTAGATGTAGATATAACAGATTACGTAAACGGAATTTTAACGGGTACTACAGTAAATTATGGTTTGGGTGTTGCATTTGAACCTCTTTATGAAGATCTGTCATCTGAAGTAGACCAATCGGTTGCATTCTTTACAAAATATACACAGACATTTTTTGAACCTTACTTAGAAACCAACTTCGATGATAGGATTATTGATGATCGTGAAAATTTTATAGAAAAAACAGATCAGAATTTATTTTTATATGTGAATAAAGAAACCAACTTCTTTGACTTAGATCAAATACCAAGTGTTGATATTTTAGACTCAACTAAAACTCCGATATCTGGTTTAACCGATCTTACTGTTGAAAAAGTTAGAAAAGGAGTTTACAGAGTTATATTAGGTATAGATGGATTGGTTTGTGACGGTAAACGTTTCTTCTACGATGTGTGGAAAGGAATTAAAATCGAGGGAAACACTTTTCCCGATATAACACAAAAATTTATACCTAAACCATATTCTTCTAAATTTAGTATTGGTGAAAATCAAAAAGAATCCAATAAATATATTGTACAATATTCAGGTATAAAACAAAATGAAAAAATCAAATCGGGTGAAGTAAGAAAACTAACCACAATATTTAGAACAATTAGTAAATCAACAAACGAATTGTTTGATGAGGTTTTCTATCGTATCTATATTAAAGAGGGGGTAAGTAATGTAAATGTTTTTGATTGGACTTACATGGATGTGACCAATGAAAATAGTTTTATGTTAGATACTTCAATACTAATACCAAGAGAATATTACATAGAAGTGAAGGGTATTAAACATAACGAGGAGATTTTTTATCCCGAAGCAATAAAATTCGAAATTGTATCCGAAAAATAAAATACTTATTAGATATGGACAATATTAAAAAATTAATAAAAAAACATTTAAACACACTCAACGAAGAGAGAACAGAGAATTATATGTTCTTTAGTAATCTTGAACAAATACGTAGACAATGTGATATTCTTTTAAACTTAGATAAAAATGTAATCGAAGATATATTACAAAATGGTCATGATTGGGCAGACGACCACGTTAGTGTTGCGAAGGAAAATATGGACCAAGTTTTAGATTTCCTAATGAATCAAACTGAAGATGGTCATGAATTACACGAAGCAAAGAAAAAAAAGAAAAACAAATTATGTTCAAGAGGAATATCTGCGGCTAAATCTAAATTCGACGTTTACCCAAGTGCATATGCCAATGGTTATGCGGTCCAAGTTTGTAAAGGAAAAATTAAAGGTTTAGATGGTAAAAAAAGATGTTCAGGTTCATACTGTAAAAAGAAAAAATAAAATTTTAAATAAAATAATATGGCTGATAAAGTAACACAACAAGACCCAAATAACCAAGAAGTTAAAAAAGGGTTTGTATTTAATGAAACAGGTAATATCATGATGGCAACTACTGATATGACCAATGCAACAATAGAAAAAGAAGTAAGAGATGTATTTGCGGAAGTATCCGTATTTTTTGGTGCAATGACAAAGGCGTTGGATAATGAAGGTAAATCTCTTTATGATTATGATGCATTACAAAAAATAATAGACTCTTCGGGTTGTTTCGTACACGTTAACGAAGAAGATGTTAATCATAAATCTAATTCTTGGGGAGCTACGTTTTCTAAGGAACTATTAGAAGGGGTTCTTGGACTAGCCACAGGTGTAGGAGGATTGGCATTTGCAAAGGCGATGGTTAGTTCGGTTGGAAAAGAGGGATTAACTATTTCAGGAAATAAGGATCATACATCAAAGAAGGCAAGTAACATTATATTCGTATGTGAGTACTTGTTAGGTATGCCCGTCATTAGTGCTATTGTATGTACTTTTGATACTGAACAAAATTCACAAGCATTGTCTATAGGACCTTGTATAAAAGAACATAGTACAAGTACTGAGTTAACTATACATAAAGATACCTACATGTTTGTAACACCATCGTTTATAAAACAATATTCAAGTGATCTACTTGATGGTATGAATGATCCTGAACTTGAACAACTAACTAAGAAATTTCAAGAATTTTTAAACCCACCATCAACACCAAAGAAATAATATAGAAAAATGAAAATACATATCAACGAAGAAGATAAAAAATATATGGAAGACTGCCTATCAAATGGTGAGGTCCTCCAAGAAGATTTGGGTCGTTGGTTTAAAGAAAAATGGGTTGATGTATCTAGAAAAATAGATGGTAAACACCCACCATGTGGTCGTAAAGATGCGGATGGTGACAAGAAGAGAAAAGGTTACCCTAAATGTAGACCGTCCAAAAAAGTCAGTAAAAAGACTCCTAAAACCACAAGTTCATATACTAAGAAAGATAAAAAGAAAATGACTCGTCAAAAAAGACGTGCAGAAAGAAAAAGTAATAAGAAGGGTAAGGGAAATACCCCTACATACACTAGTATTGATGAGAACAGAATAATCTCTTTGGTTTTCCACAATTTAGAACAAAAAAAATTAGACATTCAAGAACCTAAACTTAATTTAGTAAATGAATCTAAAGTTTTAAGTGAAGGACTACAATACCATATAGATAATAACCTACCAATCGTCGAGAATGTATATAGGATCTATTCTAATGAGTTTTTCAATATATATAATGAAGTACGTCAATTAAGTGAAGATAATGTCTTAGAAGTCTCAGGAATCGATTTAGATTTAATAAAGACTGATTTAGGACAAACAGGATTATATGAGGGTAAAGAAGTTTATTTAGACATTCCATTTGTGGAAAATCAAGACGAACATTTAGTTGAGGCTAAACACAGAGGTAGAAATGTTAAATTAAACAAACCTTTTAGAACACCAGGTGGACCTAAGAAGTTTGCGGTATACGTGAAAACTCCAAAAGGGACTATTAAAAAAGTAACCTTTGGTGACCCGAAATTAAAAGTTAGAAATAATAACAAAGCGGCAGCTAAATCATTTAGAGCTAGACATAAGTGTAGTGAAAAGAAAGATCGTACTAAGGCAGGATATTGGAGTTGTAATATTGCAAGATATCGTAAGGCGTTAGGTATAAAATCCTCTAATCCTTGGTAATATGAAACTTTACAATTTATTTGAAGGTTATTACGACCCACCAGAGTATCCTGATTCCTCGGGTATGGGGTTTTATGATGATGAACTTGATGACGTTGAAGATCAGTTTGATTTATTGTTATGGGACAAGAAAACTGGTTTGTTTATCGTAAGAAACAAACAGACAAAAATTAAGTACTTATCTCACACTGATATGGTAGATATTGACTACCATATGGCCGATATGTATCCTGAAGAAGATGAGGATGAAGATGGTCGTTACACATATAATAGATTAGATAAAGACAATGCCGAAATGGTAGAAGAAAGTTTAACTATGTTTGCTACCATAGCAATGGAAGAAGGTGATGTAGGTAAAGACTATGATGAGTGGGAAACAGGGGTTTCTTTAATAGAATATGGTAGAATAATAATTAGAGGACTTTACATTAATGAGAAAGACGTTTTTAACTCATTAATGGACATTATTAAACAAAGTAAAAGAACAAACTTTAAACTTTAATGGGGGATACTTTACCATATAGAGAAATATTATCCGACAACCACAGTACACGAGTGTTTTCAAAAGATATAAATGAATCTGAATTAAAATGGCACTTCGATAACGAAGATCGTGAGGTTACTTTTTTACACGAGAGTGATTGGTCATTTCAAATGGATAATAAATTACCAATTAAAATAACTAAAGGGTTAGTTATTAATATCCCCGAAGGTGAATTCCATAGAGTTATTAAGGGGACGGGTGATTTAAAGGTTAAAATAAGAAAACTTAATAAAACTCGACTTCTACCCCACACTCATTCAACAAAATAAGAGATCGTTCTTGACTTTCTTTCCACTTACCTGAATTTTTAGTAGTACAATGTTTTTTACATACAATCTTTATTACTCCCGATTGTACCAAACCCCTTGCACAGTCCATACATGGTAGTCCTGAAGTTAGATATACTGTGGATTGTTTTAATGATACACCTATTCTCGCTGCATTATATATGGCGTTTCTTTCTGCATGTTCAAACCAAAAGTATTTTTCAGGTCGTTCTTGTCTCTGAACCACATTATCGTTTAGTCCTCTTGGGAATGAGTTATATCCCGTACTTAATATCTCATTATCTTTACCAACAATAACGGCACCTATTTTAGTCTTAATATCTTTAGACTTTTCTTTAACTTGTTCTGCAATACTAACAAAGTAATCTTTCCATATCATAAGTTATAATATACAGAAAATATTGCAATAAAAAAAGGGGACCGAATCGATCCCCTTTAATATTAATAGAACTTAAAGATATATTATCTTAAAGTATCTAAGTTGAATGTTTGTAATCCTGCAACGTTGATCACACCGAAGTAACGGTTATTAACCATTTTCTTAGCGTATCTCGTCATGATACCCTTGATCGGTGTAAAGTTGAATGGATTGTACATTGTAGGTGTAAGTTGTAACGGTACGTAAGGTGCGTAAATGTACCCTGCGTCTAACAACGACTTTCCTTTATGTCCAACCAATACTTTACCCGCTGGGAAGTAAGGATCTCTATACACTTGGTATCTTCCTGCTAAAGTACCAACTTTCTCAATACCCATATTGTACTGATCTTGTTCTGCACCTGCGTTAGATACGTGGAAGTACTCTAAGTCATCGAATACAGCTGAAACTTCAGAAGAAACAACGATCCAGTTAGCACCACCTCTAAGTGTAGTTTTATGGATTTGAGCCGATAATTGGTTAATTTTAGTAATTAACGTTTGGTTCCAATCCTTTTGAGTGTATCCTTGTAGTGTTGCGTTTCCGTTTCCACCATATTTCCACTCATTGTAGTCCCATTTAAGGTTCCAAGCTGCACCTTTTCTTAAGTCTCTTAAGATCTCTCTATCAACCTCAGCCGCGATTTGCTCAGATAACAATGCTGTTAACTCAGCCTCAGCGTCGATGTTATGGAAAGCAGATACATCCTGAGCCAATTCAGGAGACCAGCTAGCTCTTAGTTTTCTTTCAGTAACAGAAACTGTTACAGAATCTAAATCGAAAGATACTTCTCCGATTTCATCTTCGAATTCTAATGTAGCGTATTGTCTGTAAGTTCCTGTAAAACCTGATGCCGCTTCAGTTCCTGCTGCGTCAAATTTTGTATAACCTGATGCCGGTGTATAATCTTCAAGATCAATCTGTAAGTAGATTACACCATCTTTATCAACGATATCTGGATATTGACCACCTGCAGCACCTGTTCCTTTAGCACCGTACTCAACAATACCACTTCCGTATTTCTGAGTTACAACGTTAAAAGGTAAGTTACCAGCCTTAATAGCCGAGTTTTTGATATCTAATGATGCCAAAAATTCTTCAGTATCCATTTCGTTACCGTTAGGTCCCGCAAGTTTACCTGATCCTAATTTAGAGAATCCTCCAAACTTAACAATTACACTTGATTGTTCTCCTGCTGCCATAGTACCAGCATCTGTAGCAATACCTTCGTTAAATACTACAACTGCCGATCCTGCTAAATCTTGTACAGAAAATTTACCTTTTGAGTAATCGTAGATACCTTCTGCAGCGTCATCACCTTCTTCATAAAATCTATCATAAAGGTTAGTCCCTGTGAAGTCTCCGTTTGCGTCTTGACCTGGAGATGCGTAAGGTGCTGTATGACCAGTACCGCCAGCTCTTTCTGCAATTTTAGGTACAAAGTAGAACAATTTACCAATTGGTAAGTTCATAGCTTGTACAGAAACGATATCGTTTGCCAATAATTTAGAGAATACTCTTCTAATGATTGGAAAAACAACTGTTTCGAATGAACCTGATGAGTCAGACACAGCAGCTTCGTTAATTAGATAAGACGCTTGGTTTTCATACAACTGAGCGATGTTATCTTTTTGATGTCCATTAAGTCCCTCTAAGAAACCTAGGTCATCCCATTTTTTGATGGTATCTTCTTTGATAACTCTTAGGTGTTTTAACCCGATGTTACCAACCATACCTGATTCTAATAATGCTCCCATTTTAAATTTGAGTTTTAGTTTTTTTATTTATTTTATTATAATTTTGACATTAAATCTTTCATTCTCTTAAACTGTGGACTTTCGTATGCTTTTGTTTCTGAAAGTACTTCTTGAGATGAGGATGATGTCGGAGTTGAAACGATTGATTTTGCAACCGATTCAGTAACATTTTGTTTTGAACCTAATTCACCTTCTATTACTTTATAAGTGGATTTAGATTCTGTTAAAGAAGTGACAGAGTCAAATCTTTTCAAAATATTTAATTTCTCTTGACGAGTTGTCGAATGTTCTGTGAACAATCTTGTAGCGTATGCCAAGTTAGCGTTAAACACAGCAACCTCGTTTAGTTTCTCTTTAAATAAAACTAACGCCTTTTTATATTCACCGTTTTGTTTCTTTAAAGTTTCAACCTCTTCGTTGATTGCACCTGCCTTATATTTAGTCTTAGACTTAATACCGGCTCTGTTAGCACCTCCCTTGTCACCATGTACATTGGATTTTGTTCTTGCAGCTTCGTCGACTTCCTCTTCATGAGATTCTTCCTCTTCAGAGACTTCTTCTTCCATTTCCTCCTCAGATACTTCTGATTCGTCAATTTCTTCTTCAGATACCTCCTCTTCGGAAACTTCTTCTTCTTCTTCAGAGACTTCTTCTTCGGATACGTCTTCTAATTCAATTTCGTAGACAGTGTCATCAGTTTCAGATACTTCTTCTTCAGATACCTCTTCTTCCATATCGGTCTCAGATACTTCTGATTCCTCAACTTCTTCTTCAGATACCTCTTCGTTGTATTCTTCTTCGACTTCACTTTCTTCGTCATCTAATTTGATGATGTATTCGTCGTCTCCGTCTTCGAGTTCAACATTATCACCGTCACGTTTCACAACAATTCCGTCTTCAGGTTTCATTGATTTGAATACCTTTAGGACTTCATCGTCAGATGCGTCGGTCATGTCAAGTACTTCGTCTTCTCCTTCTTCTTCAGAATCCATTGGTAATGAAAAATCTTCGTCCTCATCATCTATTGATAATTCGTCGTCTGATTCGTCTTCACCCTCTTCATCTTCCATGTCTGGATCAACGTCGTCTGCTGGCTCGTCGTTTATCGAAGTTTCGTCATCATTTCCTTCCTCGTCTTCAATTCCTTGTTCCGAGATTGGCATATCTTGTTCGTCTTCTGTTATAGGAGTTTCGTTACCTTCAACTTCCTCTTGTTCCATAGATTCGTTTAGGACATCGTTTAGTTCTTCCTTCATAGTTGAAGCAAGTATACCTTTTGCGTTTGCCTTTACTGCCTCTTCAAGATCTTGTACTTGAAGCAATGCTTGTTCTAAAATGGATTTTTTACTCATTTGTATATTATAGTTTAATAATAAATACTTGTTAATTAAGAAAAAATTACTTTTGTGATATAGTAATCAAAGAAAAGTTTATTATTTAGATAAGAAACTATTCAGATTACCCATAAGTTTACTCATTCTCTCGTCTACAATAGGTTGTTCTTCAATGGATTCTTCGTACTTTTCTCTATCTCCTGGATCTTGGAATACATAAGCGCCAGGTGTTGATGGGGATGATACTAAATCAAAACAAACCAATTCGAAGTCCTCCTGTACTATATTCTGACCTTTAACCGATTTAAGAGACCCAACTCCCCTTGATGATATACCTAAGGTAACACCGTTCATTAATAACATTGCGGCTTGATCACCTTTAGTACTTACAATACCCGATTTTTTCCAACCAGGTGAAAGAAGTAATTTAATTTTTCCCATAAGAATTTTACCGTCCCACCAAGTCTCGGTGATCGTATGTGAAACTCTATCTAAATCTATAAGTGAAGATGATGGATGATTTAGTTCATTTAACGCTGAACCCTTATCAATTATTTCTTGATACTTTTCCATCTCTCTTTTGAGTAATCTCTCTGGATAGATTCTTCCGTTCTTATTCGGAGTATCATATTTCTGTAGAACAGCGTAAAGGATAATATCTTCAGAGAAATCAATTCCCTTCATTTCTGATATAACACTTTTATTCTCTTTGGGAGAAATAAATCCCGCGTCATATTCTATTAATATTCCTTTACCTGTTTCTTTTGGTCCTAATACTTTCATGTATCTGTAGTTTTATTACTATAAATACATGGAAAACGGACTTATTTTTTCTTTTTGTGGAAATTGTATAATAATTCGTTATCTAAACAAGTATCTATGATCTCACATAGTAAACCATACATGTCTGTTTTCAAGTCTTTATCCTTTACGTTTACTTGTTTTAACGTGTATAGAGTAACTTCTAAATTCATAAAAGATCTCTTTTCTTTTTTTATACCTTTAGTTCTTACATCTAAATCAACAATCGATTCTGATCTAAAAAGTCCGTGACCTAAATTGTGTACTAATCTTTTTATTTTGTTTTTCGACGATCTTAATATTGCATCGTAATCCTCACATATTTCTTTGGGTTCTAACCAAGAGTTTAAAGAGAGGTAAATTGTCTTTAAGTTTTTATGGTTTATCGTCCCATATCCAATCTTAACGTTTTTGTGATCCCCTAATGGGATGTAACGTCCTAGTTTCATTTAATTCATTATTATAATCTTTTAATGGTGTTTAATAAAATATAAGTAATTTTCTTTGGAAAAACAAATTTTTCTAGTATATTTATTAATATACAAAATTATATATGCTAATAATAAAAGTAGACAAAGGTGGTATTGAGAAAGCGATAAAGAAATTGCGTAGAAAAGTAAGAAACGTAAAACAAATCAATAAACTCAGAGAGAATAAACAATTCACTAAACCATCCGTCAAAAAAAGACTACAAAAACAAAAGGCGGTGTATATACAGAAACTGAAAGACGAAAACGAGCAATAAAAAAATCCCCATTTGAGACTTTGATGTATCAAAAACAGGGATTTACACCTCTAAGGTAGCTGCCGTAAAGGAATATTATTCTGACAAGTTATTTAATAACTCTTCTAATCTGTATAAGTTATACTTACTTTGAGTCATTTCATTAATCTCGGTCTTAACCTCAATAGATTTCGTTTTAAACTCTGCGTCCGATTCTACTATTGAATCTAATTTTCCTTTAATACTTTCTGTTATCTCTTCAAATTTAGTTTCTAAATCTTCTTGGTTAAGGGATAGTATGTTTTTTAATCTACCTTTTTCTTCTTCATTTAATGTCTTATCAAAACTAACATTAAAGTTATTTACTAAGACAGAATTTAGTAATGATTCGTTAACCCCCTCATCTACAGTAAGTGATTCGTTAGTTTTATTTTTTGTTAAATGTTCAACTAAATATTTTTTAGCAATAACCTTATCGGAGATATTACTTAAATTATCTGGTGTAGATAAAGAATCAATACTTTCGTATAAATCATTACTTTTAGATTCTACATTAGATAAGGATTCATTTAATTGATTTAAATCTGTTTGTATCTCAGAAGTCTTTTCCTTTAAAATTCTTGATAGTTCCTCAACATATAGTGTTGCGGTTTCTTTATCTTCAAAAGTTTTACCTTCCAATTCCTCATATAATGAATACATCTCTTTGAGTGTATCATTTTTAGTTATAGGTTTAAAATATGTGTTAAGGTTATTTTTAAAATCCTTTTTACCATATGATTCAGTCAATTTAACTAAAATCTTATTTTTAATGTTCCCGAATGTTGCCATAATTAGTCGTTTAATATGTCTTTGAGTTTATTCTCTACTTCATAAATATTCTGTTGTGCCTTATTAACATCAAAAAGATCATCAAAATCTTGTGATTCATCACCTAACATACTTAATATTTTAGATTTATTTGATTTTCCTGTCCCTTCACTAAGAGGTTCTTCACCTCCTATGTCTCCTGCTGGTGGGGGTGGTGCACCTCCCATTTCATCTCCTTCAACAGGTGAGGAAGTGTCCATAGATTGTCTCTCCTCCTCAGGTATACCATACTTCTTATCAACTTCATCAAACACGCCCGTTCTTTTTATAATGTTAGGTGTAGCCCCTAATTCACCACCAAGTGCACGTTCGAGTCTTTGTTGTTGTAAATCAAGAACCACATCGTTATCACTCATACCTAAGATGTTTTTCTTAGCCCATGTATGTGAAACAGGTTGTATACCTATCTGTGATTGATCTGATGTTGCATCTTTATAAAGTGTTATCTTTTCTTTCCATTGTTCTACTTTTAATAAATCAGATTGTGCGGATGGATTAGTAAGGGATAATGTAAAATTATCCAACTCGTCCTCTAAACCTAATAAGTAAAGATGAACTAATGCAATTTTGTTTAGTTCTTGGATTAAGGATTTTTGAATTCTATTAATAGTTCTTGCAAAACGTATGTCCATTAGTGCCAATGTCTTACCGTCACCAACGATTTCCTCAAATCCTAAGAATGCTTTGGGTATTCTAAGAGCGGCTAACATCTTCTTTTGAATGTACTCAATATCTGCAATCTCACCTAAGTTCTGTGCTCCTGGTAATGTTTCAATTGGTGAAGTTTGACCCGGATCTCTAACAGGAATAAAGTAATCTTGGTCTACAGCCATTTGGTTGTACCTCATGTCTACTTGTCCATTTTGTGGGTCAACAACCTGATCTCTTTTGAATTTGTTTGCCACACGTTGTACATAAGATTCAATGTCTTTATCATCCATGTTACCCACGAATACTTTAAATACTCTTCTTTCGGGTGCTCTTGATGTTCTGTATATTAACATTGCATCTTCTGCAAGTAGTAATTGTTTCCATATACGTCTTACCTTATCTAACATTGACGTACCATAAGGTAATTTTCTATCGTCCCCTAATAATCTAAAGTGTGCGACTTCCCATGCTTGGAACTCCATGTCTTTATTTTTCCACGCGAATCTCAGTTCTCTACTTGGCATTGTAACATTTGACGATGGTTCCGCTTTATGTACGTTGGACGCTGCACCTTCATGTCGTTCTATTTCTATGTTAGGTAATTGTTGACACCCAACTACACCTCTTTCAGGATCTATTTTTAAATAAACGAAGTTATCACCGTACTTACCTAAACCTCTACACCACATTTGTAGGTTAGTGTTTACGTCTAATATATTCTCAAAAAGATCTGTGAGTATGTTTTTTACCCTTTTTGACTCTGAATAAATTGTAAGTATATCCCCCTTTTCTGAAAGGGTTGTTGATTCTTCAGAATATATATCTAAAGCCGCAGAAATTTCCGGTGTAAATTCCATAGACTCATAATCATAATACGCTGCTAATCTATTTGGTTCATAATAAACCGATTGATTATATAATGATTGATCTAATTTAGACCACTTATCTGCAATATATTGAGATTGTTGTTGTTGGAGAAGTTCCTTTTCATAATCTTCTCTACTATCTGTTTTTAACAGTTGGTCTCTATCAAATTTATATTGTGGGGGTTTCGAAGGTTGGTCTGCGGTAAAACCGAAAACCTTTGTTAACCTTTGATACACTGTCATATTTTGTTTTGCCATATTAATAAATATTAGTCTTTATAATATACGAAATTTTTTTCACTTTTTAAACCTGTTTAATTATCTATAACCTCTTTTACTAAATAACCAACTATGTTCCATGTATTGGTCCTTACTGATATTTTGATTAGATGGGTTATATGGTTGTCCGTCAGTAGTCATAGATCCGACAGCATCGAACGCGGTTCCATGAGAATAGAAAGATTTTTTTGTTTCATAAGTCCTTTCTGAGAGTAACCATGAGTCTAACATTGCTTTGTTTGCGCTATCGTTTCTCTTTAGTTGAGTGAAACATATATCACCCACGTACATTGCAATGGCCATCGCCATGATTGCATCATCATGTGCCCCCTTCATGTGGTTAGGTCTACCGTTTATATAAACAAACGTGTTTAATTCATTTAATAATCGAGATGACTTAACTATAAATCCATGTCTAAGTTTTTCTTCAAAAGACGCAACTATTTGTGTTCGTTTGTTATTAAAATTAATACCAGGTATTTTTTCCTGTGCCTTCTTATTGTATTGCCAAATATTATTTGAGTTCACCCCGTCAATATATTGGTCCTTATAACCCATTTCCTGTAGTTTACGTGATGTTGCAATACCCATACCCCCCGTTATGTCTGTAGCGACAAACGCCTTATAAAGTGTACCCCATTTATAAACTATCGATGCCAAATCATCTGGTGGAATCTTACCCACATATTCCGCAACCTGTTCGTTTTCATCAAAATCAATCACACATATTGATGACGAGTCAGCACTATCTCCACGAGATACGTCAACACCCATTATATATCTATGACCCTCAACAGGTTCCTTCCATAACCAAAAAGTACCCTGCATGTATTTTTCCATTGGATCCTTTATCATGGTTTTTCTTATCCTGTCTTGTATTGTATTTGGGATAACACCATCACCAGAACCGAGGAAGTCGCACTCCAATTCTTGTGCGATTTTTCTTTTGTCATACTTGAATTTTTTTGCCATATTCTCAAACCAATGAGAGTACGGTTTGTATCCTTTCTCGAGTAATTCTTCATATCCTTCCCAACCCTGTTCTAAAATTATTTCATCATCATTATATTGTTCTCTATTCAACATATAATGTATGATATCGTCTACTTTAATCCATTTTAAGTCACTGGCATATCTTGGATCTTTAAACCATCTTAAATCGGTTATTTTAAAATCATTCATACCTCGTAACGCCTGATCATATACCCCATAATAAATTGGATCATGTCCGTTAGGTGTGGATATAAGTATTACTTTACCACCCGTAGATAAGGAGGCCATACAAGCCGCCCAAAAATCTTCTCCCGCTTCAATATATGCAGCCTCATCAAAAACCAATACTGTTGGTGTATAACCACGAAGTGCATCGGCAGATGTCGCAACCGCCTTAACCTCACATCCGTTATTCATACGATACCTACTTTCAGAATTTTTATCAGGTGAAAACCCAACGTTAATCCATTCTGGCCATTGATCTAAAAAACCTCTAACTTTATTAGCCATTTCTATCGCAGTATCTCTCTTGTTAGCGATAATAAGTATTCTTTCTGGGTTTTCGGGTTTTGCGGTTTGTATACGTTTAGATAACCAAGCTGCGGTTACAGTAGATACACCCGCCTGTCTATACTTACGAGTTATATTTTCATTATAGTTGTCGTAGTCTTTAATTAATTCAACTTGGTCTGGAAATAACTCTAATGGTACATATTTCTTTTGTGTATTATCATACGTGGTTAAATATGTTTTAAGTGCATACGGAGTATCTTTCATGATCTTCGCGTATTCCTTTAACTGTATGAGTTTATGTTTATCCATATCCTATAAATACAAAAAAAGTGGTCTATTGACCACTTTCTTATAATCCGTGTTATTTAATTGTCGTCTTCAGGAGAAAATGTAATTCCTAATGACCCTAAGAATCCTCCGAGACCATCGTCATCGTCATCTTCTTTTTCTCTATTATATTGGTCCTCTTCGTAATCTTCATTTTGTAAATCTTGTATGATTTGGTCCACCATATTACTTAAAATACTTTTACCCATTGCAGATCCTCTCATTATTTCTTTAGCCACTCTGAAAAATTCTTCAGCGTCTAATTGAGAAAATCTTGAGAAAAGATAATTTTGGATGTGTGTCATATCTTCTTGATTTAACCTATCAGGATATGAAGATCTAAATTTTTCCCAAATAATCGGTCCTAATCTTAAATCCCAAATTTCTGAAGGTAAAGTGTCAGTTTTATTCATCACCATTTCTGCAGATCTTGGATCGTCGGGTAAACCTTGTGTACCCATAATTTCCATTACTCCTTTAATTACTTCGTGTATCAATGCGGGAAAAAATACCGCTCTTGCAATAATTGTAGGTGGATCAGTTTCCGTATCAATTTCCTCCTTACCGGCTTGGTTTCCATCACCCATTCCCATTTCCATCATTCCGTCAGGTAATACCCAATAAAGTAAATCGTTAACTGACATTAATACACCGTATTGATTTACGATGTTTGGATCTCTTTCAGTTAATTCATTTGCAACCAACTCAAACATATAATGTCCTTTTTTAGATGCTCCCTGTATTAATGCGTTAATAAATCTTCTTTTCGCGGTTTCCTGATCGAACTTTTCCATCGCATCCATAAAGTCTTCTAAACCATCTTCAGCCTCTTCAGGGTTTACACCAAATTGTTGTTCTACCTCTTCTTCACTTGGATCTTCTGATTCCTTAGAAAAACCTTCTGAATCTATACCACCTATACCAACTAATTTCGCATCGAATTGTAGTGTGTCTTCAGGTAGTGACATTTCTTTCTTAACAAGTTCTACCGCTAAGTTCTCTAAATATTCTTTATTGTCTTGTTCAAATCGTAAAACACTCATCAATGTTCGTTGCATAGTACTCATTAACTGAGATAGTACGTTTTGGTCTGTTATATTACCTTCCTCACCCGTATATCTTTTTACTTTTGCAACAACATCTTTAAATCTCTTAGATGCCAATAATTCTTCAAAATTAGACTCAACACCTTCTGGTGATTCTTCAGGAAATGAAGGATTATCTTTAAAGGGTGTTTCTCTCGATGCCAATTTGTCTTCAACATCGGGTGTTATTCTTTCAGGGTTATCTCCGTAATCTACGGGCATTTCCTTTAAACCTTTTATGGTTTCTAATAATTCTTTTTTACTAATCATTCTGCCGCCATTTTTAAATTAAGACCTATAGAATCAAAACTTAGTTGTTTTGGTAACTTAGCTTTAGGTTTTGGTTTATGTTTTGGTTCAAAAGGATTTTCTCTTTTTGGTTTACCTGGTCTCGTACTTGGTTTTTCTCTTACAGGTGCATCAGTATCTGGTTTAGATGGTTCAGGTGACTGTTCGTCCACACTAAAATAATTTTGAGCCGCAGCTAATGCATCAGGTGAGTCTGAAAGTGCACCAATCATCTCATATATCTCCTTTTTAGTTGTAACCTCTGTATGATAGTTTTCTTTAACCACACCTTCTACCCATTCTTCGATACTTGTTTCTTCTTCCCCTAATTCTTCGTCTTCTTCAGTTTCTTCTTCATAGGTAACAAATTTTTCACCTTTTCTTTTTGCGTCTTCCACACCTTGTGTATCGTCCTTAGGTATATTCAAAGTTTCTTCAGATAAAATTCTATTAGATAATTCAGTAATTTGTTTATCCGTCAATTTAGAAAGGAACTTCTCAGTGAACCCCTCATTTAAAAGTTTTGATACTATTACGTTTCTTTTCATATTCCCGTATTATAATTTAATTCTTCTTTTATTAGTTTAAAACCTCTTGATTCTATTTTTTCACTAACCTTATCTATTTTTTCACCAAATGAAAAAGTAAGTCTTTCAAACTCACTTTCGAAATCAAACTTTTCCCACCCCAATGAAATCACACCGTCTACGGCATCAATTACACCAAAGTAATCTGATTTTTGTATTAGATCTAAATCAATGTCACTATTTTTAAGTACACCAACTAAACTAATATATTCTAAATGGGGAGATAGTGTTTCTGTACACGTAGATGCGGGTATATGGTACCACTCCTCTATATCAAATTCGAGTTGATCACTAAAAATAAATTCATATTGTTTCTGACCTTTATAGTCAGCTCCAATTTCATTGATATAGATAAGTCTCATATTACTTAAAATATTTACTCAAAGTATCATCAACATTTTTGTTAATTTCCTTTTTGAGTTCATCTAAATCAAGTTCTACGTCTTCTTCCATTTCAGATACTTCTTCGTGTCTCACGCTTAAATCTGCAATGTCTTCGATTCTTTTTTCTTCTATTTCTTCTGGTTCGGGTAAATCACTTGTTTCCTCAATAGGTGCATCAACAAAACTTTCTAATTTATCCATTATCTCATCTAATTCTTCGTCAGATGGTAATTCACCTTCCATGTCTGAGTCTTCAGATGGAATATCATCCATTCCTTCTTCGTCTGAGAAATCATCTTTAGGTTCAAATCTTTCTGCAATTTCTTCTCTATCTTCCTCATCTAACGAATCAATATTGACAGCTGAAAGAACCATGTTGATAACATACTTAATATCATCACTTTCCATTTTTTCTTTTACATCTCTCAATGCTTGTCCTAATTTACCAGAGAATTTTTGAATGTCGGCCATATAATCCGATCTCTTACCTTCTTCCTCACCTTCAGGTTCCATCGCAGGTTCATCAGACGGTATTTCGTCTTCTATACCTGAATCTGCCGGTGGTAAATCATCGATAGGTGCATCATCTACAGGAGCGTCAGCTACAGGTTCTGCGGGTACGTCCTCTACAGGAGCATCGGCCACAGGTTCTGAGTCCTTAGTCTTTAATACGTATTTTTTTGCTTCGTTTAATGATTCCTGTCCACTAATGAGTTCTAATCTTTTTAATGCCTCAGAGTATGATTTGAATTTATTTTTATTTTTCATAAAAATACCTCCGATATAATCTAAAGAACCTTCTGTAAGACCTTTCTTTACGAAATAACCTTCTTTTTCTTTTACTATACCGTACACACCGTTAGATGATTCTTTAATGAATTGAACTGACTTAGTAGAATTTCCTTCAGTAATGTTGGATTTTTGAGATATACCATAATTGGCAATCTCCATAATTCTTTTTAATTTTTCGTCTACAGGTAATTTTTCACTACCCAATGGTCTTAGATCTGACATATTTAAATAATTATTTATAACTTATTCTTATACTATAAATACAACAATATCGAGAAAAATATATTGATCTCTATTGTTCTATAGATAATTTCTTATCTGTGGTTTTAGTTTGGATATCTAACAACTTCCCTATATACCCATTTCTTCTTAATAATTTGAATGCCAAATTCTCATAAGAAAACTCTCCACCGTCATCCAAACCACTTTGTCTAAACTTTTTTAGTTTAACTTTTAGGAGTTTTATGTCTTCTAAAACATCCTCTCCTTTATCGAACCTTTCCGATATATCATCGATTCTATCTTCAAAATCTTCTGATTTTTTTAATATCATATTTTTATCAATTGACTGCACTGTTTTAACGGGGGTTACTACCCACTCATCATTTAATACAGAATAGATACCTGAGGCATGATGTGGTTCATTTACATCTTGAACGTAAATTTCACAATCAAACCCTTTAACTAAAATTTCATGTTGTTTATTCCAAAGACTTCTTTTACTATTAAAAAAACCTTTTAGAAGGTCTAAATTATAATCCGTCTCATCGTAATCCACTAATATGTGTAAATCCACATCTGAGTATTTTGACCAATTATAGTTTGCGAGTGACCCCGTTAAAATTACATCGTGTATAAAAAATTCTATATCTAAGTAATCCATGAATTTTTCTGTAACATCCATAAGTTTCTTTCTTATTTCGTCATGCATAAAAAATTCACCATCCTTGACATCAAAAATGTCATTAGACAATGAATCCCTTACTTCAAAAGATTTGACTATCTCTTGATTGTTACCGATTTCCTCAATTAGTTCATCAACAATCTGTTTGTTTTCCATTACAGTTTCTTGTACTCATAAGATCTCCCAATATTTAAATTAAAAAATCTACCTTGCGATTCCGCCATCCTAAGTTTCGTAAACTTTTCCCACGGAACTTTATAATACTCATAAACAACACCACTTTTAAAAGTGATTTTTAATGTTTCATCTTCCGTATTGTAAGATGCGGACTTTAGATTAGATGACTCTATCTCTACAAGAATCTCTTTTCCGTTGATTTTCTCTGATGTAATTGCCATAACTTATTATTTTAATTTTAATATAACAATTTAAACAGACAAAGTCAAGTTAGTCCGATGTATCCTATAAATATCTAATAAAAATTAAACCCCCTAATCGGGGGTCTAATTTATGAAACTGAAATAGTTCTTTGTTTAGTTTTTTTCTTACTCTTAGGGAAATTTATGTAGAGTATCCCATCTTTAACTTTAGCGTCAATCTTCTTTTCATCAATATCGTCAGGTAAAGTATAAGTTCTTTCAAATGAACCCATATAATCAGTGGAATCCTCAGTTCTACTATAATTGACCTTAAGTAAGTCCTCTTCAACCACGATATTGATATCGTTTTTATTAAGACCCGGAACAAGAAATTGTAATTCATACTTATTCTCATCCTCATGTCTATGTACATTGACACGACCACTTTGAGTGGTCTCAGTTTTAGAGTCGAAAAACTCATCAACAAATTTGATCCATGGATCGTTTCTAAATAAAATCATAATTTAATTTTTTAATTTTTTTTATTAAACACATAAGAACAAAATGAATACCAATACCATAAATGAGACATTCTGTCACAAATATAATCATTATACGTGACATATTGTCAAGTAGTAAATCATATGGGGTATTGTTTGACTTTTGGAACAATTTTATGTATCTTTATTTAAAACACTTTTAATATATGTCAGTAGATTTTTTCGAAGAGGGAACACAGTCCCAAAGTAAAAGAGGTAAGAAAGGTAGTAAGACGCCAGTTTTAGATAATTTTTCACGAGACCTAACACAATTAGCATTAGATGGGGATATCGATCCTATCATTGGTAGAGATAAAGAGGTACATCGTATTGCACAAATATTATCTCGTAAAAAGAAAAACAATGTTGTCATTGTTGGTGAAGCGGGAGTTGGTAAATCCGCATTAGTGGAAAAACTTGCACTACTTATAAGTGCGGGTAACTGTCCTACCAATCTTTTAGATAAAAGGATTATGTCGTTGGATTTAACGTCTTTAGTTGCGGGGACAAAATATAGAGGTCAATTTGAAGAAAGAATTAAAGTAATTCTAAACGAACTACAAGACGCACCTAATGTGATTATTTTCATTGACGAGATACACACCATGGTTGGTGCGGGTAACGCTTCGGGTTCTATGGATGCCGCTAACATACTTAAACCGGCACTTGCAAGAGGTGAGATACAATGTATAGGGGCAACCACTTTCGATGAGTATAAGAAAAATATTGAGAAGGACGGTGCTCTTGTAAGAAGATTCCAAAAGATTATATTAGAAGAACCGACAACGGTAGAAACTATCGATATTTTAAAGAATTTAAAAGATTCTTATGAGGACTATCATAGAGTCGATTATCAAAAAGACGTAATTGAAACTATTGTGAAGTTATGTAAACGATTTATTACGGACAAACAATTCCCTGATAAGGCTATCGATGTTTTGGATGAATTAGGATCACAGAAAAAAATAAATATTAAGATACCAGAATCTATAGAGAAACTGAAAAAAAGTTGTGAATCTATTAGAATTAAAAAATTAGAAGTTGTAAAGAATCAGGATTACGAAAAGGCAGCAAACCTTAGAGATCAAGAAAGAAAGATCCTCAAGAAATTAGATAATGAAAAGAAAAAATGGAATAAAGAACAACAACTAAATAAGAAACCTATTTCAGTGGACGATGTTTATAATATTATTACCGACATCACAGGGGTACCAATTAATAAATTAGATACTAAGGAAACCAAATCACTATTATCTTTAGAGAAAACAATATCCAAAAATGTTATTGGACAAGACGATGCCGTTGAGATCATATCAAAATCAATAAGAAGAAATAGGGTTGGTGTTAAGGGTCATAATAAACCTATTGGTTCTTTCATGTTCTTAGGATCTACTGGTGTGGGTAAAACACACTTAGCAAAAACATTAGCCAATACCTTATTTGGAGATCCCGACAAGATTATAAGGGTAGATATGAGTGAATTCATGGAAAAACACAATGTTTCCAAACTAATTGGGTCTCCTCCGGGTTATGTCGGATTTGAAGAAGGTGGTCAGTTGACCGAGAAAATTAAGAATAATCCATTTTCAGTTGTCTTATTTGACGAAATAGAAAAGGCACATAAAGATGTCTTCAATATCCTACTTCAAATATTGGATGAGGGTAGGTTAACAGATTCATTTGGTAGGAAAGTAAATTTTACTAATACTTTGATAATAATGACGTCGAACGTCGGTGCTAAGAAAGTTGCCGATTTTGGTGGGGGTGTAGGTTTTACATCTGACGGTGATAGGGCTAAAGTAAAAGACTCAATCATTAAAAAATCATTGAAACAAAAATTTAGTCCTGAATTCTTAAATAGAATCGATGATATTATTGTATTCAATAAACTACAAGATAAGTCACTTAAAAAAATTATCACTATCGAGTTAAATAAATTATCAAAAAGACTTATCGAGAGTGATTACAAAATAAAATTTGATCGTAGTGTAAGTCAAGAAGTTTTAAATAGAAATTCTGAAGAAGAGTATGGTGCGAGACCAATAAAACGAATCATACAAAACCTGTGTGAGGATTTTATAAGTGATAAGATTTTAGAAGGTGAGATTACGGAGAATTCCGATTTCATCTTAAAAATTAAAGACGGAAACATGGAATTATCAAAAAATATTCCCCTGATTTAACTAAAAACTTGACTTTTTTAAAAAATATATATATTTATACATCAAAGGTACTCTTTGTCGAATACCTTTTCGTTTTTTCTCGTTAAATTATTGGTGTTGAAACCAGTATAGACCTAAAACCCCAGCAAACCTTGTTGGGGTTTTTTTATATCCCCTTTTCTATTGCCTTCTTAACAGCGGATGAAAATGTTGTCTTATCAAAAGGTATATCATCATTTTGTAAATCTATAAATGTGGACTCTACCGTAGATTTGGCTCTTCCTTCCACCTCAATCACTTCCCCGTCCATGTAGATCAGTAAAGTAACAATTGTTTTTTTACTCACTTTCGTCCATGGACCAAGTTGGATCCCTGTTTGAGGGGACTCTATTGATTGTACAATAACATCAATCGGTTTACCATCCATACATAAATTGTATTTATCTGAGATAATGTCTTCCATCATCTGTTTTATACCGAATGTAATCCTTCTTTTACTGATTTCTTCCATTTCAATTTCAGTGGTTACTGATTTAATAGAATAACAATCAACCTGTGAAAATAATAGGGTTGGGAATAATAAGAGTATTAGTAAATTTTTCATAATTAAAATCTGATTTTACCACCAGTCAGAACTTGATAGTTTAATGCATTACCTCCCGATTGCCAAACTCCCGTAAAACTGATGTTATATTTAAATGTTTTTGTGATTTGAATATCCCAAGAACTAAATGGTACTATTAATAATCCAGGGTCCCACCACTGACCCTCATAATACTGTGTGAATGGAGAATACACCCCCAATATTAGAGCCGATGTTGTGATCTTCGGAGTTACTCTAAAGTTTCTATGAATACCACTGACTGCGGATAGATTTTGTAATTCTCTTTTACCTAATTTACCTATTGTAAAATTAGCACCCACCATACCCGTAAATTTCTTTTTACCAAACTTAAATGATTCTAAAACAGTAGTTGTATTTAAATGGTTTTGATCAAAGTTGGTCATCGTGGTGTTTGCACCCACTAAATTAAATGTCCTATTTGGGTTTATCCATGATTTGTAGAAAGTTAAACTAAAATCATTAGTTACGGTTGTGTATGTAAATAACGCACCTTGGACTCTACTCTTTTTTGTATTCGCACTTGTAATAGATCCTACCACTTTTATTTGTCGACCATTCGAATTGTCTTGGTTATCAATAACCACGATATCTCCTGATGCTATTAGTGAACCTCTATTTTTATTGTCTGACTCTCCACCATCTATTGCATTAGAAACTGAATTTGCCAAAGACATGGTTAACCCACCTTCTTTTGATTCCTCTTCAGTCGCAGTTTCACTACCTTCTGTCGATGTACCGTTTTCGTTAGTGTTACCTTGACTACCGTTAGTTTCATTAGAACCTGATTCGTTAGACTGTTCAGAACTATTGTTAGATTCACCCCTATTCTCGCTTTTGTTATTGGATCCTACGGATTGTTCTTTAGAATTTTCGGTTTTAGTATTATTCTTCCCCTTCTTTCTTTTCTTCTTCTTTTTTGATGCGTTATCGATGGCCTCCGCCACGGGGACACCTGATGATGATAGTGCCTGTGGTAACATGTCCCCACCCAAAACACTCATTATATTTGTAATTACTGTGATAGTATTTTGAACTATCACTGCATTTGTATTATTAGTAACTATTTGGGATATTTCTTGACATGGGTTTGAAGAGTTAGATTGAGTAACTATGTTCATCCACGAATCAAAAGTACCATTAGTAAAATCGAGCTGTGTGAATGTCTGTACGTTACCAAAATAATTCAGAACAATTTCATCACTTGAACCCATCTGAATTGTTTGTTGATTTAAAGTACAGGGATCTGTAAACGTGTAGGACCACTGACCGTAACCAACCAATGGTAATAAAAATAATATTACCGCAATTATTTTATTCTTCAAATATCCCACGTTTAATCATTCTTTTTACAATACGAGCCGTTCCAGATTCCAACGCCTTTTTAGTTGCAATACCAATTGTTGATTTATTGAACTTTACATCATTAACGGAACCAATTTTAGTTCTTTTTATTGTGACCGCCTCACCACTTCCACTTCCTGTAAAAATGGTACCGTTCTCAGCATTAACAAATCTTACCTGCATACCAATAATAGTTTTTAGTACGGTCTTCACCCCGTCAATTGTAACTTCCTCTTCTTCAGATACCGAATAATCATATATTTCGACATAAACAAAATACTCCGCTAAAACAACATTACCCACAACCTTAATATCGTTAGATGATATTCCTTTTGCAGCTGCCTTATGTTGTTTAACCATTCTTTGTTTAATTTCTTCTTTATCTTCCGTAAATAAAAATCTATCAGTCCATTCCAAATAAGATAGAGTTATGTTACTAACACCTAATCCCACCCTATTTTCTCTTAATTCGGGGTAAAATTCATATAACTCCGGTGTAAAACCAATATTTAAAACTTGGATTGGTAATTGGTAATCTAACATATAATCAGATACCTCATCTATATCAATATCCTGTTCAAACTTACCTTTATAATTTTCGGTCTCTGTTTTACCTAATTGAGCCTTAACTGTAAAACTTAATAGTAACGATATAATTAAAAATATTCTTACCATGTTATGTCTTCTTCTTTTTTCTCTTTCTTAGGAGGTATAACAATTGTTTTAGTTATTACCAAAGTATCCTTTATACTACTTGGGGTATTTATTTTTTGTTCCATGACAGGTAAATTTACCTTTTCTTCTTTAGGTTCAAATACAGATTGCATGTTAGCAATTAATAGTCCGAAACCCGCCGTTATAACTAAACCAATACCTGTTACTATTTGGTTTTTAATTTCTGAAAAAAATCCTTTATTTTTACTCATTGTTTTATTGTTTTAAATGTTTTTACAAATTGTCCGTTAGTAATATGTAAGAGATAAACACCTTGTGGTAATGAAGATAAGTCCATTTGAAATTGTACCCATCCCGCGAAAAAAGACTTCCTCTCTTTTAAAAATTCTAATCCCCCATAGTTTAATACTCTAATAATATAATCTCCATTATCTGGTACTGTCAGGTCGAACGTAATGGGACCTTTAGTTGGGACTGGATAAACAATCCCATAAATACCGTCAGTAGGTCTAGTATCGAAAGGCATTGATCGTTTATTAACATACCCATCCGTATTTTCAACTTCAATATCCCAACCTAATTCGGTACCCGCAGTTTTCCTACCTATTGTAATTGGAATTTCTGTCCAATTTTGATCAGTAACTTTAAATCTTACCGTAAATAATTCTGTTGTATTGATTATGGTAAAATTACCGAAGGAGGGATCATAACCTCCCCATCTAACAGTTTCGCCTTCCCAGTCCATTGTATAGGTTAACCACTCCTGTGCCTTGGGTGTCACCGTAATTGACACAAACTCTAAATAGTTTGGATCGTAATTCAATGCAAATTCAAGACTACCGACAATCTCACCCTCAGTTTCAATTTCTATGGGTAGATTAATGTAATCACTTACAGGTACTTCAATCTCAGGTACATTAAATACGACCTGAGATTGTGCACTTGTTGTGAATATTAATACTAATGTCAGTAATAATAATCTCATATTAATTTAAACCTGTTCCATTGGCATCTCCTAATATTAATAAGTAGAAGTTACCCGTAGTTGTGTTATTAATTAATGGAGATAAAAACTCCGTTAGACCCGGTATAGAACTAGACTGATCTGATGTTGCACTACTAATAGTAGTATACTGTGCTTCAGTAAAGAACAATACATCTGGATTAGAAGAATAACTTGAGTTACCTTGTGCTAATCTAGAGAATACCATATATGAATCCGATGCGGTAATTCCATTATTTTGATTTGTATTCGCAGTATAGAACTGAATTCCTGATGGTGATTGTACCCCCGCAGCAATTTGTGCGATCATATTAGCATCTGCAGTTGATAGTGCGGTACTCGCATCTAAACCACTTGCAATCTTGAGTCTAATTTGCCAATAATCCTGATCTAAATTTTCTGAGAACACCGACTCCCCATTCGAGTTGGTTGTTACTGTGGTAACATCTGTCCAAGACGAACCATCTGACGATTTTTGTAATATTACATCAATAGAGTCTGCTGGATTTGTCCCACTATTTAGAATTGTGGCGGTATAATCAAATGCCGGTTCTATAAAATTACCACCATTATCTTGTGTACCCAATACCCCATCAGTCCCATCAGACTTTACATAATAAGCGGTAAGGTCGGTAGTAAAATCTACGTCCGCAACTGCCGAGTTTGTATAGTTAGAAAGAAAAGGGGCATTTACTGTAAACATGTTACCCGCAATCATATCGAAAGTGGTAGATGATCCTGTATAAACCCATACCACTTTTATAACTCCACTTGTTGAATCGACATCATAAGACAAATACCCGGCAGGGCCAGATGTATTGTTATATGTTAAAGTGGGTTCATCAAATACCGTGTTATCATAATTAAATGAAAACTGAATACCTTTAACATCATTACCCGACGTATTATCGTAATAAATGTCAAATGTTGTGTTTGAGGTTGATGAGGTGGATTCTAAAGTGTAAGTTGAATCAAAGATAATATAAGGTTTAGTTGCGTCAGGTGAAGTCGTCTGCCCGAAGACAGTCATCGTACCAATTAGCAAAGATAGTGTTAGAAAAATGTTTTTAAGTTTCATCGTTTTTTTTTACTTTTTTAATTTTTATGTCCTACTCTTAATAAATAGAATGTTGTCTGATTTCCATTGGCTAAATCAAATAGAGACCATGATCCGTAACCAACGTATATCGTTTTATCGTCTGAATCCGCAGCAACTGCCGGCCAAATGGTCGGGTTTTGCCAAGAATTTGTGTTCCATATTTCTTGTCCCCCACCAGGGTAACTAGAAATGTTACCGTGTCTTCTCTGGTGCATTAGATAGATATCAGAGACAGAAAACGAACCTGTATTATTCACATCCATTCTCCAATAATCTTTTGAACTGAATGTGTCTGATAATAATCTATCTTGAAACCAATTTATATCTGTGGTTATAAGTGTTCCTAATGACGGATTAATATCTATTGTAAAATCGTAATCGTTGTAATTTAATGTGGTATTAAAAGAATAATACCCATTTGAATCTGTTGTTGTTGTTGCTTGAGTCGTATATGAAAAACCGACTTGATTTTTATTCTGTGTCTTTAGATAAACTGTTTGTCCTCCAATACCTTGTTCTTCTCCCCCTTTAATATAACCACTTGCCGTGATTGGTACAGCGTTAGGGTCGGTAGCAGACCATTCTGCAAATGGATGACTAGGACTGAGTTGATTAAATTGACCTGTATTGTAGTTAGCGGGTATTTCATATTGGAAATTTGCAGCACCTATACCACCAAAATTCTGTATTCTATATTCAAATTCATACCATACAGTTTTATCTAGGGTTGCCGTACCATAAGCCCATACATTCCAACCATAATGTTTAGTAACTATATCATTAGTCTTACCAATACCTTTAATCATAAACTCATGTGAGTCATCTGTGAAAGTTCTAAATCGATATGTACCTGATTTGTTAGGTTTAAACCAACCAGAATAAATAATTGCATACCTTCCACTATTAGTACTCCATCTTGGTGGGTTCCATAGTTGATAAGGAGTATGATTACCACCTCTTGGACCTTGATAACTTGTTATATCTACAGGTCCTTCTGTATAGAGTGTAGTACCGCCATCGGCAAGATTAACCATAGCGTCAAATTCTGAGTG
>Ga0206682_10000524_pt1 | contig 41931 bp, 24 predicted proteins | sample M240m12015metaG_FD_155444 | JGI IMG/M metagenome (GOLD analysis project Ga0206682, IMG submission 155444) | Ammonia-oxidizing marine archaeal communities from Monterey Bay, California, United States - M2 40m 12015 | ecosystem: Environmental > Aquatic > Marine > Intertidal zone | place: USA...
GCTTCATCTCGTTCATGTCAGTCGACACCGCCGAGGACGCCTCGCGCTTCTGGAACCACGACCGAGAGTCCATGTCCCGTCTCGCCGCGTGCCCCCGACGCACAGCCTGTATCTTCGTCGCCGCGGCATTTCGCTTGAGCTGCTCGTCGCGAACGCGTCCGCCGCGGTACCGCGCCTGGATCCGCGCCGCGGCCTGGTCGCGCGATAAAATCTTGCCGCGGCCGCCGCACAGACCGGCGAACCAACGCGCGATGCCGTCCATGGCGCGAGCGGACGACGCGCGACGTCCGGAGCGAGACGCGCGCGCGCGGTTTGAGCGGAGCGGCGTTTCGGTCGTGCAAGTTGTTTTTTCGTGTTCGCGGAAAACGAGTTTGATGATGACGAGAACGTCGTCAGGCTCAGAAACGTTTCGACTTCAAAAACACGGGCGCGCGTGTTGAGGTCGTACTCCACCTTCTTCTCCGCGGTGAGCAGGTTGGAGATGGTCGGGACCTCGCACGACTCGGCCATGTGGCGCTCGAAGACGGCGACCGCCTCGTCGAACGCCATGGCCGCGGGCTTGGAGAGACACGCGCGGTCCGGACCGACGAAAACGGGGAACGGCGTTTTAAAAGACGCCTTCGCGCTGTGCGCGACGCCGTACTTGCGCAGGTCGTCGGAGCACCAGAAGCTGTCCTTCATCCAGTCGCGCCACTCGACGTCGTCGGTGGGCGGCGTCCACTGAGGCGGCGGGGGCGCGTCGGGGTCGACGTTCTTGCGCTTCTTGGCCATGGCGGCGCGCGTGGGGGGAAGTGCGACCCGTTAAAAGAAGGACGAAGAATATCGAGAGCGGCTCTCTGCGAGCGATGCAAAGCTGTGCGAACGGCGCAACGACGAAAAAATATTTCGATAACGAAGAAGGGCGCGACCGCCGCTCACTTCCCCTTCCCCCCCTTCTTCCCCCCCTTCTTCCCCCCTTTCTTCCCCCCCTTCGCCCCCGAGGACTTAGGTGTGCCCAAGGCGGACGATACCGCGGCATTCGCCGCCTCGGGCGACGCGGGGCCGGCGGCGGCGGGATCCGCCGCGGCGGCGGCGACCGAGGACGTCGGCGCCTCGGCGGCATTTTTTGCAGACTCGGCGCTCGCCTCAGCCTTCGTAGCCTCCGTTGACGGGGTTTCTGTCGCGGATGCCTTCTGTATCTCCGCCTCCTCGTCTGCGCGTTCCTCTTCCGCTTCCGCCTTAGCTTTCGCTTCCGCGTCGGCTTTAGCCTTCGCCTCGGCGTCAGCCTTCGCTTTCGTTTCGGCGTCAGCCTTCGCTTTCGCGTCCGCGTCGGCTTTAGCGTTCGCCTCGGCGTCAGCCTTCGCTTTCGTTTCGGCGTCAGCCTTCGCTTTCGCGTCCGCGTCGGCTTTAGCCTTCGCCTCGGCGTCAGCTTTCGCCTTCGTTTCGGCGTCAGCCTTCGCTTTCGCGTCCGCATCGGCTTTAGCCTTCGCCTCGGCGTCAGCTTTTGCCTTCTTCGTCGCCTCTTCCTCCGCGGCTTTCTTCCGCTCGACAGCCTCCGCGTCGGCTTGCGCCTTCGCCGCCGCAGCCGCCTCGGGCCTTAAGTCCTCGCCGGGACCGTCCGCCAGGGCCTCCGCCGGCTTCGCCGCGGGGGTGGGCACCTCAGTCGCCGGTGCCTTCGACCCCGCGGGTTCCGAAGCCCGATCGTCCGGCCGCTCGCCAGGCGGCACGGCTTCGGCTGCCTCTTCTTCCGCCTTCGTCTTCTCCGCGGCGGCGGCGGCGGCGGCGGCTTCGTCCGCCGCCTTCTTCTTCTTCGCGGCAGCTTCCTCTTCCGCCGCCTTCTTCTTCTTCGCGGCGGCTTCCTCTTCCGCCGCCTTCTTCTTCTTCGCGGCGGCTTCCTCTTCCGCATTCTTCTTCTTCTTCGCGGCGGCTTCCTCTTCCGCCTTCTTCTTCTCCGCCGCCTCCTCCCGCGCCTTCTCCGCCGCCGCCTCGAGCACCGCCTTCTCCTCCGCCTCGCGCTTCGCGATGTTCGCCGCGCGCTTCTTCTCCGCCTCGAGCCGCGCCGCCTCCGCCTTTGCCTCCGCGGCGACGTAGCGCTTGGCGCGCCACGACCACCGCAGCATCGACGTCAGGATGTTCATCGAGATGACGGATACGTCGACGTCGTCGTCGCGCGCGTCCGCGCCCTCGCTCGAACTTTTCCCTTTGCCCTTCTGCTTCTTGTCTCGCGCCTCGCGCGCCTTGGCCTCGGCGCGTTCCCGGAGCCGCTTCTCCGCGTCGTTCTCGTCTCGCTCGGCGCCCTCCTTTCCGGCCGCCTCCTCGGCGTCCATGCGCGCGGCGGCGCCGGCGGCGACGCGCATCGCGATCGCGCGGCACCGCTTGGCGTCCTCAGGCGAGAACATCAGGAACGCCCGCGCGAGCTTGTCCTCTTCTTCGCGCTCGATGGCGGCGGCGACGTGCTCCACGGTGAGCAAACCCGTGGCGACGAAAGGCGTCAAAGCCTTACGGTTGTGCGGCAGGTTGTTGGCGCGCATCCAGCCGGCCAACGCCTTCATCTTCCCGTACACCGCGCCCGACTTCGGGTCGGCGGCGGCGGCGCCGCCGGCGCCGCCGTTCGGCGTCTTGTTTGGAGTCGTCACCGCCGCCTCGTCCACCGCAGCCTCGTGGTCCAGCGCCCAGCCCGGCACGCGTTCGCCGGCGGCGCGCAGCGCGGCCATGGCGTAGGGGCGCCAGATGAGCCGCGCGTTGACGTCGAGGGCGTTGAGCGAGATGAGCATCCCGCGAATCAGCGCGACGACGCGGATGAGCATGAAGATGTCCTCCGGAATCGTCTCCAGCTTCACCAGCCGCATCTCGGGAGGCACGACCGCGTCCAGAGGCGAGAGGTGCGCCTCGATCAGGTCCATGCGCGTGTCGAACAAGATGTAACACACCGTCATGGCGAACGCTTCGCTCGCGCCGGAAATTTGCAGCCCGAGCGCGGCGGCGTACCGCGCCGTCTCCTCCGCGCGGTCCGCGGCGAGCGCCAAAATCAGGCGGCATATCCCGAGCCTCGTTTCGTCGCGCAACTCCTTCGTTTGCCCAAAGTCGATGACGCTCAGAGTTTTGCCATCCTCACCCACGAGCACGTTCCCGGGGTGCGGGTCGGAGTGGAACCGCCCGATGCCGAAGATCTGCGTGCCGTACGATTCCACTAAGCGCGCCACCAGCGCGTTGCCGTCCACGGAGACGCCACCCTTCGTCTGCATACCCGCGGCGGCGCGCTCGTGGTACCCCGGCGACGAGCTGATGGGCGATCCGGGCGGGCCGCCCGCGGAGCCACGCAGCGCCCTCTGGATGATGTCTCCGAGCGGCTCGCCCTCCACGAAGCTCATCGTCAGCACGCGCCGCGACGAGAGGCGCTCGAAGGCGCGCGGCGTGGTGACATCCGGGACGCGCCCCTGAATGGCGGCGCCGATCACCGTCAGCATCTGCGCCTCGCGCTTGAAGTCAAACTCCAGGGGCACCTGAACCGCGTACTCCTTCAGGATGCTGGTGTGGTCGAACGGCAGCCGGACGCGCAGCCGTTCGTCGGCAAACTCGGAAACCGCCAGCATGTTCCGCATGTCCATTTTCATCAGGCGCTCCGAGCCGGGCACCTGCACCTTCACCGCCACCTTCGTGCGCGGCGCGTCCCGAAGCCGCGCGACGTGCACCTGCGCGATGGTCGCCGTGGCCATGGGCGCGCGGTCAAACTCCGCGAACAGCGAGTCCACGGACCCGCCGAGATCCTTCTCGACGATCTTCACGATGGCGCGCGCATCCGCCGGCGCGCAATCGTCGAACACCGACTTGAGCGCCGCGATGTACTGCGGCGGCAGCAGGTCCGACTTCGTGGCGAACACCTGGCCCACCTTCAAGTAGAACCCACCGAGCTCGAGGATCATGCGTTTAACGCGCTCGGCGCCCCACTCGTGCCTCGCGTCCCACACCTTCTGCTTCTCCTCCTCGCTCAGCTTGGCGCCGGCAAAGACGCCGCGGGCGTCCACGACGAGGCACTTGACGTACCCGGCGACGACCGGCAGCAGGTGGCCGTAGAACCGCAGCGTGCGCAGCGCGCCCGGCGCGACGAGGCGCAGCACGCGCGGGCTCAAATGCGTGATGAGGGTTGGCAAACTGAGCGCGCGCAGTGCGGGGTGGAACAACGCGGGCGCGCGATCCTGCAATATCACCAGCGGGTGGTTGGCGTCGTCGAACGCACGAAGCGCCCCTCCCGCGACAGCCACCGATGGCGCTTTCGTCGTCGCGTCCTCGTTGAGCAGACCGCCTTTCCAGAACCCGGCGCCGTTCCCGCGCCGCTCCGCCGCGCGCGCGAGCGCGGCGTTGAGCGCTCGCGCGGCGCGACGACAACGCACGGCGTTCACCGCGAGCGTCGCCGCGCTGAGCGCCTGGAACGCGCCGTGGCTGCCGAAGACGCGCACCGCCAGCACGCCCGCCCAGGGCGTGACGCGCTTCAGGGAGAAGCGACCGATCGCCACGACCGCGAGCGCGCCGGCCTTCGCCGCCTTGCCCGCGGGCGCGAGCGGACGCGAGCCTTTCGCGCCTCGCTTCGCGGCGACCGCGGACGTTCGCTTCGAACGCGATCGCGGGTTTTCGGGCGGACGGTCGCTGCCGCCCCTGCGTCCAGCGCGCATCTTGATCCCGAACGGGCCGGCGCGGGTCTCCGACGCGGTCGGCATCGTGCCCTGCCGCGCGGACGAGCACGACTCTGCCGCGGGAACGCGCGCGCTCGAGGGTGTGCGGAACCGCGTTCGGAGCCGATGCGGGTTTGGAGCATTCGTCCACTCCCCGATAATAAAAAGGCGCAGAACGTTCGGATCGATCCTGACGAAGAATCGAACTCGGTCGAAGCAAATTGAAGACTGTTGTGTCGGTTTCACTCTCAAAGAACAACCGAGTTCGCGTCGTCATCGGCGCGTTTCAGCGTCCGGCGGCGCGACCACTCTCCCCTCGAGCTTCGCCGTCTTCTTCGACCACTCGACGTACTTCGCGCGGCTCTGGTACGCGTCCAACCGAGCGCGGTTCGCGGGGTCGGTCATGTCCGGCCCGTCCATCGGGACGGGGGGGGGCGGCGGCGGTTTATTCGGAAACGCGCGTTCCGACGCGACCGCGTTCGTCGACGACGGAGAACCCTCTACTAAAGAGGTCTCTTCGACGGAACCAAACCCCTTCGTGTCGTCTTCGTGTCGTTCGGTGGTGTCGGAAGTTTCGGAAGTTTCGTCTCCCGCCTCCTCGGTCGTCGCCTCGGAAGCTTCGTCGTTCGGTGTTGTCATGAAGTCCGCGTCGTTCACCGAAGCCTCCTCCCGCGTGTCCCCGAAAGCGCCCGCGAACGCCTCCGCCGAGACGGAGAAGTCCGCGTCCGCCGAAGACGCGTTTTCCTCGCCGAGCGTCGACGCGCCGCCGTCGTCGTCGCCGTCGCCGCCGTCGACCACCTCGCCGAAGACGACGGTCGAGGTCGCCGCGCCCGTCTCGACATCACGCGGCGACACGAGCGCGCCATCGCGCGAGCCGTCTTCCGCGTCAATCGGCGCTTCTCGCGCGTCGCGCGGCGCTTCGTCTTCTTCCGCGTCAACCACCTCCCCGAAAACGTCGTCGGCGGCGGCGTCGTCGGCGGCGTCATCCTCCGCCTCCGTCGCGACGTCGTCGAGCGCGCCGTCGGACGGAAGCGTATCTTCCGCGTTCCCGTCGGCTTCGATCGCGTCTTCGTCCTCGTCGCGCGTGGCCACCTCCGTGCCCGTCTCGATCGGGACGAGCGCGGAATCCGGTTCCGAACGCGAAGCGGCGCGGGCGTCGCTCCGTTCGTCGCTTCGTTCGGCGGTTTCTTCCGAGACGGGAAACGCTGGCGCGACGACGCCGCCGACGTCCGTCGCGTCGGCGGCGTTCGAGACGTGCTCGTGCGACCGTTTCAAGCGCGCGAGCTCATCGGAGACGCGTCGCGATGACGGCGCATCTTCTGTCGTATCGGTCATCGTGCCGATCGGAACCCTCCGAAAGACCGTCTCCGAAACGGGGGCTCGCGTTTCTCGCGTTTCCGCCGGCGCCGCGCGGAACCTCGTTTCGTCCCTGGCGCGCGAAGAAGTCTCCGGCGCGTCATCGTCGTCATCCGAAATCCACCGCTCCTCCTCGAACGATCGTGCGGTTCGCTCGAACGCGTCCCCCTCCGGACGCGTCTCCCACGCGTCGACCGACACCAAGTCCCTTGAACCGCCTCCCTTGAAGATGCCGAACGAGCTCAGCGTCACCACCGCGGCGACCAGGCACGCGAGCACGCCCAGGCGTCTGCACGCCGCGCGCGACCGCGTCCACCTTCGGTTGCCCTTCGCGGGACGAGCGGGGGACACGCCCTTGGTGAGCGCGGGGCTTCTCGGAGGCGTCGCGCGCGAGCCTCTCAGGTTCGACAACGACGGATTCGCGGGCCCGGGATGCCAATTCTCCTCGTCGCCTCCCCAATCATCGTCCGCGCCCCACGAGCTCTGCGGCCGGTGATGCGATCTCGACGCCGCCGAGACGCTGCCGTTCGATCCCGAACCGAACGACCCCGAGCTGCTCCCCGACGCACCCGGCGCGACGGGCTTGCCCATCTCCCAGTCGTCGTCGCCGCCGTCGCTGATATCCGCCCAGTCGTCCCCGTTCGACATCGCGGCACGCGCGGACGCCGGTGGCCCGCGCGAAGCAGTGGCGCCGTCGATTCGGCAGCTGCGCTGATTATTCGTCGTCGGACGGGACGAAGCGAAGAGACCGAGTCTACGACCAACAACGAGACGTCATCACGCGCCTGCTCGGCCACAACGACCGACGTCCCGCGCGCACCCGCGAAGTGTCCGCCGGTCAACGCGATGCGCGTCGCGACGTTTCGCTCGACGGCGACCCCACTGGCCCGTCGCGTCGCGGCCCGCCGCGTCTGCTCCGCGCGTCCGCCCCCCGCGTCCATCGATGACGTGCCGCCTCCCCGTCGACGGGGAGGTGTCGTGTCGAGCTTCAGCGCGAGACGCGCACCCACGAAAAGCGATGAAGCGCCTCGTCGTCTGACCCGCGCGCGCGCCTCCGGCGGCGGCGACGACGACGCCAACGGTTCCAGGTCGTCCTCCGAGACCACCATTTCCGCCTTGGACGCGCTGCTGCGGTCTTCGGACGAGGCGGAGGAAGACGGACCACCCGACGGCATCGCGTCCAGACTGGAAAATACGGAAAATATAAATACGGCGCCTAACGCCGCGTCGCGCGACGCGAAAGCCACCGTCTCGGTGCCCTTTGGCGCGGTCAGGGCGGCGCTCTCCGATAATACGCTCGATAGGGATGCTTCCGCGCGCGGCGACGAAAGGCAGTCGTCACCGATCGAGAAGTACGACCCCGAGAAGGATCCCCTCGGGCTCGGCCCCCAGTGGGTGGTCCCGTGGGGCGCGCCGACGATTTTCTTCGCGCTGCTCGCGGTGGAGAGCGGCTTCTTCTTCGCCGGCGCGCTGGCGCCGGCCATCGTGTACAGCGGCACGCGCGCGGCGGATGAGATCCCGATCGATAACCCCGAGCTCTTCGCGAAGGACCTGCAAGCCGTCTTCGACGACCCGAGCGCCTTTTCCGACATCATCGTCTGCGCCGAGCTCACGCAGTGCGTCTTGGCGCTGTCGGTGATCGGCGCCATCGCCGCCTCGCGAGCGCCCCTGCCCCCCGGCTGGTTCCAGTGCTCGCTGTTCGGGGACGGCGTTGACGTTGACGGCGGGTTCCCGCTGGAGGAGTCAAACGCGATCAAACAAAAGGGCGGCGTCGACGCGGGCGCCACTGAGGCGAGCGCGGCGGTCGCGCGGAAGAAACGCGAAGCGATGAAACGACAACGCGAGAAGAGCGACGATTGGTTCGGCGAAGCGACGCGCGCGGTGTTCCTAACCTGGGTGTTCGTGTTGCTGGTCACCGCTCTGGCGTACGCGCTCGGTTTTAGAGGAGACGACCAGGGCACAGCGAGCAACTCGGTGATCGAGAAAGCCTTCGCCGCCGGGCCGGGCGGCGCGGCGAGTCTCGTGCTGACCACCGTGATTTTGGCGCCCATTCTCGAAGAGACGGTGTTCCGCGGTTTTCTTCTTCCCAGCCTCACGAAATACATGACCGTGCCTTGGGCGGTGGCGGCGAGCACAGTCGTTTTCGCGGTGGCGCACGAGCACAACACCGGGGACACCGCACAGTTGCTCGCGGTCGGCGCGATGGCGGGGATCTCCTACGCGCGGACGAGAAACCTGGCCACCTCCATCGTCGTGCACGCCTCCTTCAACCTAGGCGTCCTGGTGCTCTACGCGCTCTGGACGCACTCGTAGATTCGAGCTCGACGCGTCGCGCTGCTTGATGGATGATACGCACGCGATACGCACACGATACGCACACGATACGCACACGATACGCCAGTTTCGCTACCGCTACCGTACTCACTCCTCGCCGAAGCCCGTCATCGCCGGCGGCGCTCGCGGCGGCGCGGCTCTTTTTTCCTCCTCCCGCCTCCGCGTTTCCTTCTCGTTCGGCTCGGGCTCGATCCAGCCCATCGCTTTGCCTCCGTCGATGGCCCCCCACTCGCGCGTCTCGGGCGGCGGCGGCTCGTACGTCGGCGCGGGCTCGTCCAGACGCACGCCCGTCGTGACAAACTGTAACATCGCGCGGTCGCGGCCGCCCGCGGTGATCACGCGGCGGTCGTCGCAGGTGAACCGCGCGCACATCGCGTGCGACGCGTGGCCTTTGTACTCGCGGTACGGCGCGTCGTTGAAGACGCACGGGTAGTTGAACAGCTTGATCTTCCCGAAATCGTCCGCGGTGACGACGTAGCCGGCGTGTTCCAAACCCGCGTCGCCCTCCGGGAACGAGACGCGCTCCCGAGAGGATGACGGCCCGAGCGCGCCGGACGTCTTCGTCCCAGAATTCTCGTCGGACTTCTCGACGAACGGTTGGCCGACGCGCGCGCGGTCCACCGCGTTCACGTCCGTGCCGTCCGAGCCGTCGGGCCAGATGCCCATCACCGGGAACCCGAGCGCGCACGACCACGTTTCGAAAACCGCGTCGCGCTGGTTGGCGAGGATCTGCTTTCCCGTCAGCGGGTCCCAGTACAGAAGCTCGTAGCTCGCGCACGTGCTCTGCAGCACGCGGCGGCCGCCTCGCGCGAAATCCGGGAGCGACCAGTCCAGGTTGGTGATGGTCGCCTGGTGCCCGCGGCACCGGCTGAGTGGCGCGTACCCAGACTGCACGTCGTAGATGTCCACCACCAGGTCGTGCGACCCCGCGGCGAGCATAGCGCGCGGTTCGCCGCAAAACTTCAAGTCGTCCACCGCCGTGCGCGGCGCCGTCTTCCCGGCGACGAGCTTCACGAGCGGCTGAAGCGTGACGCCGTCCAGCACGGCGATGCCTCCGCGCGCGCCGCCGATGGCGAGGTGGTGCCCCGCCTTCGCCTTCTCCGCCTTGTACTTGGAACTGGTGCCCATCTTCCGCATCACCCACGGCTGCCACCCGGGGAATGCGCGCGCGTCCAAACGCACGGGGTCCACGGAGAACGCGGCGGATCGCGCGACGAGGCCCGCGGGCGCCGTGCGCGTCAACGCGCGGTCCGAAGCGTTCCACAGAAACACGCGGTCCGCCTCCGCCGCTGACGCAAAGACATTCGGGTCGCGGGGGTGCGTCGCGACGGCGTGCAGGTCCGCCATGTGCCCGTGCACCTGCGCGCCGATGGTCGGCACGTCCTCGCCGTCCTTGTACTCCACCTCCCAGACGTCGCACGCGTCCGTGCCGAACACAAACTCGCGCGGGGTCTTGCCCTTGTCCTTGGAGCTCACGCGTTTCTTGCCGGTGCCGGGCGTGCCCATCGGCCGGCAATCCAGCGCGCGCATCGCGGGAGCGGGCTCGTGCGGGTACGGGCTCTTGAACTGGAACGAGTGCGGACCACTCGTCTCACACGAGATATCTTTGCACGCGCGGTTTAAAAGAACGCAACGCACGCGTTCCAGCGGTTGCGTCGCGCCGCTCCTGCCCCGGCGTCCGGCGTCGCGCGGCGCGCCCACCACCGCGACGGCGCCGTCGTCCACGCGCCAAGTGTGGATCCAGCCGTCCGCCCCGCCGGTGAGCATCGTCTTGCCGTCGCACCGGAGCTCCAGACAACGCACGCCCCCGTAGGTCTGCGTCCCGTCCGGCAACGTCAGCCGAGGGCCGGGTGCGTGCGCGTGCGCGATGCGCTGCACGAGCGCGCAGGTCCAGCGCGCGACCGACCCGGAATCCAAAGAGGGGTCCACCGCCGATCCGTTCGCGTCGCGGTGCGTCGTCTTCCAAACCCCCAGCGCGCCGTCCGGAAAACCAGTCACGAGCACGTCCCGCCGTGCGTACGTCGCGGCGACCACGTTCTCGCCGCCGCCGGACGACGGCTTGGACGACTTCGGCTTGGACGACGTAGCCGTCGTGGAGAGCTTGGCGAAGCTCGCGCGCACGCTCGCGCTCAGCCCGGCGGCGGAGGCGGCGCCCGCCGGAGGCTTCGCGGCGAGCGGACCCTTCGCGGCGGCGCCGGCACCTTTTTTCGGGTTCGGCGACGTTGCGACGGGCGTTTTGGACGCTTTGAGCGACGCCAGGGATGTCATGGACGTGTTCAGCGACCGCTTACCCTTCTCCAGCGCGGAACGAGATTGTGAATCTTCGTCGTCGTCGAAGTCGTCGGCGTACGTCGACGGGTCCTCGGGGTCGGGCGTCGGGGGCGCGACGCCTCCCCCTCCCGGGTTCCCGTCGTTCACGAACCGCGCCGGCTTCGCCGAGCAGTCCGCGACCCGGCGGCCGTCGTTCCGCGACGCGAGCTCGCCGACCCAGCGCGCGGGGGCGCCGTCGCCCAGATCGATCTTGCGCCACACCTTCAAGTGCTTCACGCCGTACGTCACGAACTCGTCCATCCCCGGGAACGGGTTCCACGCGACGCCGTACACCATGGGCGGCAAGCCGTTCATGCCCGCGCCCTCGCCGACGAGCTCGTACGTGCCGTCGCCGCGCTGCCACGCGTCCGCGGAAGCGGCGGAACCGTCGGCGGCGGCGTCCGACTCGAGGTCCGCGCCGCCGCCGGCGGCGGCGGCGAGCGCCGCGCGCGAGGGCGCCGCCGTCGCCGCCTTCGCCGCTTTCGTCGCCTCCGCGGTTAGTTTTGAATTCGAATTCGTTTCGAAAAACTCCAGCCTTTCCTTGACGCGTTTCTCCGGGCCGAACCGCCACGCCGCCGCGTTCGTGGCTCGTTCCAACGCGGCGTCGTCGCCCCCCTTAGACCACCTCCAAACAAGCACGGTGTGCTGGTTGTCCGTGTTCACGGCGGTTAAATAATCACCGCCGTCGTGCTGCGAGAACCCGAGTGCGGTGACCCCGCGCATGCCCGCGGGGTGCGTGATCTTCTGCAGCTGCAGCGTCGTGACGCCGTCCCAGACGCACACGAACGGACGACGGCCGACTTGCCCGGTACACACCCACTCGCGGTTCGGGTGCACCGCCATCGATTTGATGTCGTCGTCGTGGCCGAAGAAGAAGCGCTGGCACCGCTTCCCCTTCTCGAGCTTGTCCTTGTCCAGCACAACGCCCACCGCCGCGGTGTAGTACACAACCTCGCCCGTCGCCAGATAAAACAGGTTGTTGCTCGTGTTCTCCTTCCCCGCGTAGCCGTAGACGTGCTCGAGCTCGAGCTCCGCCTCGGGCGCGCACGCGCTGCGCCGCACGAGCGAGGGGTCGAACTCGCTCGGGGGGAACACGCCGTTGCGGCACTTGGGGTACAGAATCTTGCCGTCGTGCGCGAAATCGTCCCCGTCGTCGTACCCGTGCCTGTCGCGCTCCTTGGCGTCCATGAGCTTCTCCATGCCCAGCAGGCGCGAGGGCGACGAGAGGAGCGCGGCGACGAACACCTCGTAGGGCATGAAGCCGTCCTTGTCGTAGCCGTACTTGCAGAAGAGCGCGGCGACCGAGTTGGGGGTGACGTCCGGGGCGTCCGACGCGCCGTCGCCGAGCGTCTCGGCGGGCGGCAACCGGACCGACTCGAACCGTCCGTCCGGTTTGCGAACGCGGCGCAGCGGGACCGCGGACAGGTTCGTGCCTGGCACTACACGCACCTTCGGCGCTTTCGAGGGCGAGCGTCGAGAAACGGCGGCGGAGTCGTCGTTTTCGTTCTCGTCGTGGAGAATCTCCGCGTCCTCGAGACCGTCGACGTCGTCGACGTCGTCGACGTCGTCGACGTCATCCTCCTCCTCGAGACCGTAATCCTCTTCCTCCATGACGTCGTCCATGACGTCGCGATGCTGCTTCCTCCTCCCGCGCTTCGGCCGCGCGCCCCAGACGCGCATGAACATGCCCACGTCGCAGTCGCCGGTGACGCGGCCGTGCCTCTTCTTGTCCACCCGCCGGAAAACGCGCGTGAGGTAGTCGCGCTCGCGCCACGCCGGCGACGCGCTCTTGTTGTTCTCGCGCTCCACCGCGGACGCCAGCGCGGCACGCATGCGCGCCTCAAGCCGCACGACCGCGCGGCGCACGCACGCCGAGGGGTCCTCGCGGAATCGCGCTTCGACGTCGCCGGTCCAGGCGCGCGCGCGGGTCTCATTCGGCGGCGCGTCGAGCCCGCGCGCGAGCGCGACGATTTGCTCGTGCGGCGGCAACGACGCGACCAGTTTCGCGCGTTCGCTCGCGGTGAGGTTCGACGAACGCTCCTCCAGTCGTGCTCGAACGTGCCGGATGCGTTGTCGCGTCGGGCCCTCCGTGGCCGCCGCGGGCGCGCCCGGCGCGCGCGGCGCGGCGGAACCCGGGCGCCGGATCGGGGGCTTGGCGGGATCCGAAGCGTTCGCGGAGGCGAAGCCTCCCGCTTGCCTGAGCGGATCGGTGGACGCGCGCGTGGACGACGCGGAGGCGGGGACCCGGCCGCCGCCGCCACCGCCGCCGTCGCTCGAGGAGAAGGGCATGCCGTGCTTCGAGGTGCTCCAGAACGGGGGCAGGTCGAAAGACAGGTTGAGCCCCACCTCGGCTTCTCTGCCGAGGAATCCCGATTCCAATCGTTTCTTGCGCTCGGCCGCGCGCAACAGCGCGGCTTTGTTGGGAACGCCGCCCACCTTGGCGGCGCCCGCGTTACCGTTCGAGCCCTTGCCGGAACCGGCGTCGGCGGAGGCGGCGCCGCCGCCGCCGCGGGACCCCTCCATCGCGACAGGCGGTCAACGAATCACCGAAAACGCGTTGTAGTCGTTGCGTGCGCGATGCGCCCGAGCGACCACGCGAGAACGACGCGCGCCCGCGCGAAGTGACGCCCGCGCGAGCGTTTCTTCGCTTCGTGCGTTGTTCCGAGACCGAGACGCGCCTTCGATGAGGGAAAAGGCGCGTGCGACGCGGCGAACAGTGCGCGCGGCGCGTCTCGCCTCTCGCGTTCCGAGAAGATTTCCTCCATTTATGACCGTTTCGATTGTCAACAGTGTCCTGTCAACTGGGGGCGAAGGATGAAACATCGATGGACGGTTTTACACGAGACCACGCTACGACCGCGCTACGCTCGCGATACTCCGTGTCTCGTTCACTCAAGCGCCTTAAAGCACGGGTGGTCCAGCGCTTCACGCACCGTGAGCCGTCGCTCCGGGTCCCACGTCGCGAGTCCCTCGATGAGCGACCACGCCTCGGCGGCGTCGATGAGCGCAAAGTCGCAGCTCTCGCTCCCCGGACCCGACGCCCACGCGTCAAGCACGGATTCATCTTGTACGTCGCCGGTCCCTTCCGTCGGTCCCTTCAAACGGTCCTCCGCGGCGTCCATCGCGCACCGCGCTCGTGCCATCGCGTCCGCAGGGTACAACGCGGGCGTCGCGACGCGCAGAAGCGTCAACCCGATCGCGAACGCGTCTAACCTCGGGCAAGGCGCGATCCCGCTCGCGGTTGCTCCCGCGGCGAGCGCGCGCGAGGGGTCGCCACCGCCGAAAGGCGCGCGTTTCCCGAACGCGCCCGCGAGCCCGCCGAGCAAGCCTGAATTCGCGAAGTTCTTTTTTGTATCTTTGCCGCGGACCACTTGTTCGGGCGCGCCGTACGTCGGGTCGAAGATGGTCTCGGACGGGTCGCAGTTGACGTTCGCGGCGAGGTCGGCGGCGCCGCCCAAATCCACCAACAAAACGCCGCGCGTTTCGCGGGTGATCAAAACGTTCTCCGGCTTGACGTCCCTGTGCACAACCTCGTTCGCGTGCATGGACGCCGTCGCCGTGAGGAGCGACCGGGCGAGCTGTAGGAACACCAACGCGCGTTTCTTCGTTTCTTCGTTTCCTCCGCGTTGTTTCTTCGCTGTTGGTTTCGAATCGGCGTCGCGAAAGACGTCGCCGATGGCGTCAAAAGCCTCCTCGGCGCTCCGCGCGCGCGCCACGCACGACTCGAGCGTTTCGACGCCGACGTCTCGCCAGACTAAATACGCGTCCGAGCCGCAGACCCCCAAAAACGGCGCGACGCCCACACACCCCGCCTCTTTCAGACGGCGGCACGTCGCGCGCTCGTCCGCGTAGAAGCTGAACCAGTCCCTGCCGCGCACGTTTTTCTTGTACGCCTTGGCGACGACGCGCTCCGACGCGCCATCCGCGCCCTCCACCACGCCTCGGTACACCTCCGAGAACGCCCCCTCGCCGATCTTGTCCCCGATCTTCAGCGACCGCAAAGAAATCTCGGGAGGCACGAACCCGTCCATCTCGGGGTCGTAGCTGCCCATGTCGTACGACTCGTCCACGGCGCGGCGCGGCGCGGGACGCCGGCGGGGCACGCGATCACGAAAAGCGGGGAGGCGGTCGCGTTCCCAGCGCGCGGGCGCGCGACCCGGCGCGGACGACGCGAGGCGGGGTCGCGGCGCGGCGCGCGCGGAGGCGCGCGGCGCGAGGACGCGTGGCGAGAATACGCGAGCGCCGGACGCCATCGCGGCTGATGCGCACGCGCAAGTGCGGGGGCCTCGAGCGGATGAAGGACGACGTGTGTGGTGTCGAAACACTGACGAATGAGACCGAAAAAATCGAAAAGTGATTTCACACGCCGTCGTTCGCCTTCGCGAACACCGCCTCCCACTTCCCCAGGTCGCTCTTCGGCCCGTCGCCCTCCTTGGTGCCTAGGCAGTACGCGCCGCGCACGTCATCCGCGGGAAGCCGCAACGACGCGACGACGGCGTCGGCGACGACGATGCGGCTCGTCTCCTCCGGCGTCAGCGAATCGCCCTTCGCCATCTCCACGGCTCGACGCTCGCCCGAGGTGGCTTTCACGAGCGTGTTTATGTCGTAGCTCGTGTACGGCCCGTCGGTCAGGCGGCCCGGCCGTAAGATGGTAAACGGCGTTCCCGACGCGATCACTGCGTCTTCGCCTCGCTTTTTGTTTCGCAACACGCCGAACAGATTCAGAATCAGAAACGGCATCTGGTCTTGCCGGTCGACGCCGACCGAGCTGACCAGCACGAACCGCGCGCACGTGTCGCTCGATTGCCTCTTCACGCAATCCACCAGGTTTCTCACCGACACGTAATCCGTCGGTTCCGGGCCGTTCCCGTCCCGCCACCGCGCCGACGGAAACGCCGTCGTCCCGACACACGACACGATCGCGTCCACGTCTCGGCAGATGTTCGACGCGAGCAAACCGTCGACGTCCCGCAGGTCCGCGGAGACGATCTCGAGTCGGCCGTCGGAGCCGTTCGGCGAACCGTCGCCGAACGTCTCGCGCGCGCGCTCCGCGGACCGACCCGCCGCGCGCACGCGGTACCCCGCCTCGAGCAGCTTCGCCACCACGAGCTGCCCAACGCCCCCGGTCGCGCCGACGACCAGCACCTTCGATCCCTCGGGGACGGCGCCCCCGGCGGAGGCGCGGGCGACGCGCGACGCGCCGGCCGAGGAGGCGACGCGCCGAACGCGCGGCCGGAGCGCACGTGCGGGACGCGCCACGGAGAAACAGGCGGATGACGCCGCCATCGTCAGCGTGTGAAGAGGCTCGTGCCCTGTCGAGAGTGAACGCGCACAAGTGGCAAGAAGCTTTTTCGTCGCGGTCTCGCGACGACACGCGCGTTCGAACCGTCGCGCGTTCGCGTTTGACCGGAGTACCCGATCGAGTTTGGTTTCAACACCGAGCGACTTTCATCGATCTCCCGTCTCGAAAGTGCGATGATCTTTTCGGTGAAGATCGGCGTATGGGTAAACAGTTCGAGAATTCGCGCTGAATCGAGACGCACCGAACCCAGAATCGTGACAGCACACGTTCTCGAGTGCCAGCGTGTCGTTTCTCACATCCTTTGTGGCTCGAGAAGACGCGTGACGTGAACGGACCCGCTTCGAATGTCGCCACAACGCGCAACGCACACGCTCGAACAGGTACGGGGTCTTTCGGCGCGGGAGGATTCACGTCGTCGGCGTCGACTCGTCCGGTCGCGCGCGGCGCTTTTCCCAACCCCCGCCGCGAACGGACGCGCCGCGTCGCCGCGTCCCGCTCGACCGAACGTTCGCTTCCGACTGCGTGTTTTTCCGGCTCCGAGTGAACAACGACGACGGATCGCTCACCTCGCCTCTCCCACGCGTGCGTTCCCCGCAGGCGCCCGGACGCTCCTCTCAATCGTCGGCCGATGTCGGCGTTTTCCGCGGTCGCTCCCGTTCGCAGAGTGACGCAGAGTACGTGGCTTTCCCCGCCCGGACCCCCGAGTCCGATCGCTTTCGATGCCAAGTGGAGCTCTATCCCCACCCGACTCGACCGTCTGTTTCCGCGACGCGTTCGCAACGGGTTTTCGTCGCGAGCGAGGGCATTTTTCCTCGGGCCGCGGGTCGCTCGGGGCGCGGACACTTCCCACCCGCGCGGGTAGGGAGCGCGGATCGTCGCGAGCGGACCGCAGATCGTCCCGTCGAGGCGCCGACGTACGTTTTCGCCGATCGACCCGCGCCCGAGAGGGACCCGCCGCGCGCCCGCGCGCGCGCGGCGCGCGGTCGCCCCGGACGCCGGTTCGGGACGACCCTCGTCCTCTCGATCCTCTCGATCCTCTCGATCCTCTCGAGAGAGGGCTGCTTCCTTTCCGCGAACCCGCGACTGACGCCTCCGTCGATCCCCACCTGTTCGTTTCGATCCACGTCCGCGGCTCCTCTCCGCAGAGCTCTCCTCGCGCGGCCGCAGCACGCGTGCGCCGCGCCGCAGGATGGCGTCCGTGGCGCGCGGCGTCCCGGACGTCGAGGGCGGGGGCGAGGCGCTCATCAGCACCACACCCGAGTGGGCGGATCTGGTGGCGCACAAGGCGGAGATCGACAAGACGCACCTGCGCGACTTGATCACCGATGCCGAGCGGTGCAAGGCGCTGACCGTGGAGTACAACGGCGTGTACTGCGACTACGCGCGCCAGAGAGTCACTCCCGAGACGATGAAGAAGCTGTACAAACTCGCCGACGCCGCCGACTTGAAGGGGAAGATCAACGCCATGTTCAGCGGCGAGCACATCAACTCCACGGAGGATCGCGCGGTGCTTCACGTCGCGACGCGCGCGCCGAGGGACAAGGTGATCAACGTGGACGGCAAGAACGTCGTGCCTGATGTGCACGAAGTCCTTGATAAGATCAAGGACTTCACCGAGAAGGTGCGCAACGGCGAGTGGGTCGGAGCCACCGGCAAACCGCTCACGAGCGTCGTCGCCGTCGGCATCGGCGGGTCGTTTCTGGGCCCGCTCTTCGTGCACACGTCGCTGCGCACGTGCGCGGAAGCTGCGGAGGGCGCGCGCGGGCGCCAGCTGCGCTTCCTCGCGAACGTCGACCCGGTGGACGTGGCGCGCTCGCTGAACGGGCTCGACCCGGAGACCACGCTGGTGGTGGTGGTGTCGAAGACGTTCACCACGGCGGAGACGATGCTCAACGCGCGCACGGTGAGGCAGTGGATCATCGCGTCGCTCGGCAAAGACGCCGTCGCCAAGCACATGGTGGCGGTTTCCACCAACCTCAAGCTGGTTTCCGAGTTCGGCATCGACCCCGACAACGCGTTCGCTTTCTGGGACTGGGTCGGAGGCAGGTACAGCGTGTGCTCCGCGGTGGGCATGCTGCCGCTGTCGCTGCAGTACGGCTACGACACCATGGAGACGTTTCTTGAGGGTGCTTGGAACGTGGACGAGCACTTCGCCACGGCGCCGTTCGAGGAGAACCTGCCGGTGACGCTCGGGATGCTCTCGCTGTGGAACGTGTCGTTCCTCGATTGCCCCGCGCGCGCGATTCTGCCGTACACGCAGGCGCTGGCGAAGCTCGCGCCGCACATCCAACAAGTGGCGATGGAGAGTAACGGCAAAGGCGTCTCCATCGACGGGCAAAAGCTGGATTACGAAACCGGAGAGATCGATTTCGGCGAGCCGGGGACCAACGGCCAGCACTCGTTCTACCAGCTCATCCACCAAGGGCGCACGATCCCGTGCGACTTCATCGGGATCATCAAGTCGCAGCAGTCCGTGTACCTGAAGGGCGAGATCGTGTCCAACCACGACGAGCTCATGTGCAACTTTTTCGCGCAAGCCGACGCGCTCGCCGTCGGGAAAACCGACGTGCAGCTCCGATCGGAGAATTGCCCGGATTCGCTCATCCCGCACAAGACCTTCACCGGCAACCGGCCCTCGCTGTCCATCATGCTCCCGTCCCTGAACGCGTACACCACCGGCCAGATCCTCGCCATCTACGAGCACCGCGTCGCGACGCAGGGCTTCATCTGGGGCCTCAACTCGTTCGACCAGTGGGGCGTCGAGCTCGGGAAGGTGCTCGCGTCGCAGGTGCGCGCGTCCATGAACGAAAAGCGAACCAAGGGCGAGAAGGTGGCCGAGGCGGACGGGTTCAACCCGTCCACCACCGCGATGCTCAACCGGTACCTCGAGGGGAAGGCGCAGCTCAAGTACGCCGAGCCGGAGGACGTGTTCCCGTGCGACCTCATCGACTCGGACGAGTGCAGGCCCCCGACGTCGTACGTCTGAGACGAAGGTTTGAGACGAAAGTCTGACACGAAAGTCTGACACGAAAAGCCGAGACGCGCGACGGCGGTTTGAGCGGGACGGGATTCGCGTCGAGGTGAGCGGGTGCGGAGGACATGGGCTCACGCGTCGCAAAAAAAGGAGATGAATGGGATGACAGGAGGGCGAGCGCGTGCGGCAGACGTTATGAGACCGGTTGTATCAGTAGATTTGCTCGCCGCTCTCCGCGCGACGATTTCGACTTCGCGTTTCGATTTCGCGTCAAAAAGCCACCGAAAACGCTTCAGTCGCGCGCTCGCGGTCCCGACTAATGATTGATTCCCATTGCTTCGATCCACGTCGGATATCGACGCGGAGACCCGCACCGCAGAGACCGGCGCGCGGACACACGTTCGTGCCCTCGTCCATCAAGCGCACGTGGGCGTGCCCGAGTAGCACGACATCATGAGCCGCCTCGCGATGTCCGGCGCGCTCGCGGCCGCGCACCGAACCGCGTCCGGTCCGAGAGCGATCGCGACATCCGAGTCACGCGCGATCGCGTGGCGTTCCGCTGTTTCCTCCCGCGCTCGGCTTGAACGCTGCAGTTTCAGCTCGAACGGCGCGCGCGCCGCTTCTCGTGCGTTTGGACGCGCCCCCGCTCGCGTATCGGCGTTGAAGTCGTTCGACCCGGAGACCGCCACCATCGAGGGCCTCACCCCCCTCGCCGAGATCTGCGACGCGTTCGTGTGCAAATCCAGCCCGGCGGTGGAGGGATCGCTGCGCCAAGTCGCCGCGGACGTCTGCGCTCTGCGCGAAGACACGCGGAGCAAGGCGCCGTACGCGCCCGACGTGCGCTTCGACGACGGCGCTCGCGTCTTCGAGGGTGTCGAGGGTTTCGAGACGCACACCTTCATAAAGGACGTCGTCGGAAACGCGCGCGCAGCGGTGACGAGGATGGCGATGGAAAACGGCGAAACCGGCGTCGTCGAGTGGCGCTTGGTCGGAGACGCGCCCGGGGGCTCCGTCGACGTTTTCGTGACGACGACGCTCACCATGAACCTGATCACCGGGCGTGTGGTGAAGCAGGAAGAGCAGTGGGACTTCTCGCGGTGCGGCGGGAGCGCGGGGACGTTTCTGCAAACCGCGCGCGCCGCGGCGGCGGCGCCGAAGAACGTCGCCGGCGCCGTGGCGGACGCCGCGAAATCGCTCGACGATCTCATCGGATCGGTCGACTTCGGAAAGAAGGACGAGGAGGTTTTCGTGGACCCGAACGACCCGATGAAGTTCTTCACCGAGTCGAACAAACCGGAGGACGATTACCTTAACTACGCGTTGTTCGTCGCGGCGATGTGGCTGGTTTTCGAGGGACTCAAAGCCACGCAGACGCTCCACTGATTGTTCTCTGGTCGTTTTTTGCGGCATCCGTGCATCCGTAAATCTACCGGTACCTTCGTAGGAGCCGCGGGAAAAAATACATCCGCGCCGTCTCCGGCGACGCGAAACGCGCGCGAAACGCGCACGACGCGGCATCGCGCGTCTTCCGTACGACCGCGTCGAATCCGGCGACGTGTTACCGTAGCGGCGAACACAGTACGTACTATTAATACCACGCATCCCTACCGGTTCTTCTTCTTACCTATACCCCGTTTCGCCGGACTCGCCGGCGATTTCTCCGCCTCGGCTTTTTCAGTCTCGAAACGGAGGTCGGCGGCGGCGGCGGCGATCTCGGCGCGCGTCTTGGGCGGGTCGCCTTTGCCTCTGAGTCTCCGCGCCCACCGCCCGAGCAGAGTGTACTCCCAGCCTTCCCGAAACACGATGCGCTCCTCTTCCAAAAACCGCTGGAAGTACACGTTTTCCCTCTCTTTTTCTGTCGCGCCGGAGGCGGACGCCGCGCGATCTTTGTACCGGTCCTCCTTGGCGGCTTTTCGCGCGCGCTTCAGCCACCGCTGGTAATACTCCGAGCGCGCGATGGACGCCTTGTCGCTCACCTGGTTCGCGCGCTGGTTCAAGGTGATGAACGTCACGACCGCGAGAAAACTTCCGAGCAGCACGGCGAGTGGGCCGATCTTCAGGCGTTCCTTATCGAAAATGCTGCGCGAGCCGTAGCGCGGCCTCGCGAACCGAGGCAACCCGTCGATGGTCTCGTCGTACGCGGCGCGAGTCTCGCCGTCGCTCAACACTTCCTTCGCCTCGGCGATCTCCTTGAACGTCGCCTCTGCCCTCTTGTGCTCGTGCTTCGGCAAGTGGACGAGCTTGTCGGGGTGGTACTGCAGCGCGAGGCGCCGGTACTTCTTGGCGATCTCCGTCGCGTTCGCCGCGCGAGTCACGTTCAGCGCGCCGTAGTAGTCGTGCCGCACCCATCTACGAGCGTGGTACGTACGAATGTACGTGAGAAACGGTTTGGCGCCTCGCGTGTCAGTCGCGACGGGGCACGCGGGAACGAGGGCTGGTGCGCGCGTTTCGGTCGCGCGCGACGCGTCGTGAGAGCGACGCGGTCGACGTTCACGCGGCGACGGGCTCGTGTGCGCGCCGAACGTCCGCGAGCGTCTCGGCCCGAAACTCCTCGTCGGAGAGCGCATCGAGCGGCGGAGAGCGACCGACGGGAAAGGTTACCGTGGGACGCGGAAACCGCGGGGTGGGACGAACGCGACGCACCTGAGGTAGTTTCCCCGGTCCGCGTGCGCGTGCAGCGGCGCGAGCGCGAGCGCGAGCGCGAGGACGAGCAGACGAAGGGCGCGCATGGCGCGCGTCACTGCGAGTGACTCGGCGGCGGCGGTCTTCCGTGCGAAAAGGCGGCACCCGGATGACCACAGTGCGTGATGTGACGCGTCCAAGAAAAACGCGTCCAAGGAAGACACACCACCATGGTGGATCGTTCGTCGCTTCTCTCACAACACGTGGATCGAAATCGTTCGAGCGCGAACACGAATAAACGGATGAGACGACGCGACGATGCGCTTTTTGCGTACTACGCGCGTACCGGCACGTGTTCGTGTCCTAATACTCTATGCTCTTCACGAACGCGTCCACGTCGAGCGCGCGGACGTGCGCGGGAACCTTTTTTCCCGCTTCGGGGCCCAGACGCAAACGCCGCTTGGCCCGCGTCGGTTCGTCGGCTTCGCCGCGCGAATCGAGCGGGTCCGCGTTTTGTTTTTTCGGGGACGGTTTCCCGTTCGCCGCGCCTTCGCTTCTGGGCGGCATCCCGAGCAGGGGCCCGAGGATCTCGCCCAGCGTGCCGTCCGCGTCGTTCTCGAATAGTGACTCCATTACCTCATCGACGTCCAGCCCGCCGAACTCCGCGGGATCGGGCGACGCGGAAGGTCCCGCGCCGGACGCGTCGTCGGGAAGCGCCGAGGACGACGGGTCCTCAGAAAGCGTTTTCTGTTTTTTTTTTCGTGGACTCGTTCGTCGTCTCGCGGCGGGACCCGGCGAAGCGCTCGAACCGGGGTTGTTTTTTCGCGCGGCGAACCCCGCGAAGAGCGCGTCTTCGCTCGTCCGCGCCTCATCGAGGCTCGGAATCCGGTCCGCGATGACCGCCGCGAGCCGCTCCTGCACGCGCGCGTCGTTCAAAGCGCGCGGCAACTCGTAGTTGCGCCACGACGTTCTCGCCGCCGAGTCGTCGTCCAGCGACCCGAAAACGTTCGGCGCCGCGTAAGAAACGGGTTCGCGTTGGTTCGCATCGCGAGCCGCCGCCGCGCGAGGACCCGCGGGGGCGTTGCGCCTGGGGGCGGCGCCGCCGCGCTTCTTGCCCCGGTGCGGCGAGCGCGCGGGCGGCGGCGGCATCGCGGCGGCGGAGGGCGAAGGGAACTCCGCGAGATGTACGTGTTCCGGCTCGGCGCGTTTTTTCAGCGGCGATTTACACGTCCCGGCGGCGCCGAGCGTCGCGACGTCGCTCGGCGCGGTCGACTCGCTCGCGGGTACGACTCCCGCCGCGCACTCCTCCAGCACGTCGTACATGCGCTTCGCGAGCGGGTTGGACGCGACCGCGCGTTTCCTCCTCGTGTCCGCCTCCTTGAACGCGACGTACTCCCCGAGCACCGCGTCCAGCCCCTTCACCCCCGCCGGGATGCGGTTGCCGAAAGGGGCGAGGAGTACGACAGCGTCGCGCTTGAACTGCTCGGTGGCCTGCGGAGGTGAGATGAAGTAGAGGAGAGATGAACGCGCGTGGAGGGGAGGAAACGCGGAAACGCGTCGTCAGTGAGACGTCAGTGAGACGTCTCGGTGTGGCGTCGCGTTCGCGAAGGGCTTCGGTTCGCGCGCGAAAAGCATCCGCGTGTATCGATCCGCGTTTTCAAACGCCCGGAGCGCTTTGACGCGTCGACCGCGAGACGCGGCGTACCTTGACGAACCCGTTCGAGCGCAGGTAGTTGTACACGAGCGCGGCCACCTCGCGCTGCGACACCGCGCCGGCGCTCGTCGACGCGGGCTCGTCCCCGCGCGTCGGCATCGTGGCGCGCGCCGAGAAAGTGGATCTCGACGACGGTTCGGCCGAAAGTTTCGATGCAACCGATGACCAATGTCAATCCGTGATCGCATAAAAACCGTCGGTGCGTCAGACGCGGGCGCGCCGGGCGAGGAGGCTGCCGCTCCGAGGGAGGCGCGCGCGAGGAGGTATCACGCGCGGGGTACGGGGAGGAGACGCGTGTACGGTCGCGCCGTCCCGTCGAGACGCATCGAGAGGCGACGATGGAGGTGGGCCTCCCCCCCCGCCCCGCGAAACCTCTGCCTCCGTGCGTGCCTTTCCTGCCGCAGGACAACGACGCGGCGGCGTGCGATCCCTCCGCGTCGGCGGTGGTGGCGCTCCTGAACGACCGACTCGGTCGTTTGCTGCGTTCGGACGCGCCCACGTTCTGGGCACACCTCGCGCACGACGCGTCGATCGCCAACGCGCTGGACACGTACCTGCAGTTCCGGCGCCGGCCGCACGACGCGAGGCTCGACGGCGACGTGACGAACGCGGCGAGCGCGGAGGAACACGATCTCGCCAGACGCGTGTTTCTCATCCATCGCCGCGTCGGCGACGACGGCGAACCGAACGCGCCCGCGTTAGCGACGCGGTCCGCGATCGTGCGGTTTCGAAATTTGGTGGATCCCCCGAAAGTGCTGGATCTGTGCGCGCTGTACGGCCCCGATAACCCGCGAGACCTCGAGCGCGTTCTCGCGCGCCTCGCCGAGACGCGCGACGCCGAGACGCGTTTCAAAAACGTTTCGGTTTCGGATTCGAATGAGTCGACTCGTTCGAATCAGAACTCGCATCAGACGCTCGGCGACGCGTTCGCCGACGCGGGCGCGGCGATCGCCGCCAACCTGGAGCAGATGGCGGACCGTGTCGTGACCTCCGCGATCGACGAATCCATGGCGCTGAGCCGAGACGCGACGACGGACGCGCTGAGGTACTTCCACGACGTCGCCGCGAGCCTCGCGCTGCTCGCGCGCCACGCGCCCGCGCTGGCGCGCCGGTGCGTAGGCGACGAAGCGAAGGACGAACGTAGGGTTGAAAGGGTTGAAAGGGTCGAAAGGGTTGAAAGAGCGACGGCGACGACGACAGATGCTGCTTTATCGGCGGCTTCTCGATCGGTCGCCGACGCAGCGTCGATCGGCAAAGGCAAGGCGCCCTCGTCGCCTTCCTCGTCGTCGCTCGCTCTCGGTCCTTCCGTAGATTCGGATTTGGGGTTTGTGACGTGCGCGCCGGAGTCGCTGTGCGACGCGCTCGAACGCGTCGCCCGGGAAACCTGCAGCGCGCTCGGCGGCGCCGCCGACGAAACAAACGCGTCTGCCGGTCAGTCTTCTTCTTCGTCCTCGCGCACCGACGCGTCCATCGCCGACGCCGCGAACGCGGTGAGGGCTGCGGTGTTACGGGGACGCGACGCGCTTCTGGCCCTGGACGGAGACGCGGGCGGCGGAACGGTTCCGCGTCGCGACGACGGACCCGACGACGCGACTGTTCGCTCGTACGGCACGCGCGCGGAACGGTTCTCGGTTCTCGGGGCTGAGGCGTCCGCCGCGCCGCCGCCTCCGGCGGCGCTGGCGAGAAAGGTGCGCGAGACGCGCGAGCTCTTCCCCGAGCACGGCGAGGGTTTCCTGGCGGCGGCGCTCGAGGCGTTCGGGAACGACGTCGGCGAGACGGCTTCCCGCCTGTTGGAGGGGGATCTGCCGCCGGCGCTGGCGGCGATGGACGTCGGCGCGGACTGGGCCGCGTACTGGGCGGAGAAGAACCCCGCGCCCGCGTCGGGCGACGGCGGCGGGAAACGACGCGGTCACGACACGGGCACGAACGATGCGTTCGGGACGAACACGAACACATCTGTCTGGACGAACGGCGTCTCTGGTGGCGTCTCTTTCGCGCGTCGAATCTCGGAGGAAACCGCCGCGTATCACAAAAACGGCGACGTCGCGTACATGACGCGGAGACAAAAAAGCGCGTACGGCTTTGAAAACGGCTACGACGCTTCGGAGGCGAAGCGACACATCCTGGATCTGGCGTACGACGACGAATACGACGACTCGTTCGACGAGCTGAACGAACTCGCGGGCGCCGTCGCCGACGCGGGGGGCGACGCGGCGGAGAGAAGATCGTTCGGCGTCTTCGGGGGGGGCGTTTCCGGCGGGCGCGCCGGCGCTCCCGGCGCTCCCGGCGCTCCCGGCGAAACGAAGAAAACCTTCTGGATCGAAAACGGCCGCGTGTACCACGCGGCGAGGCCCGGCGCGACGGCGGTGAGCGCGTCGAGCGTCGAGGAGGCCTCCGCGCTCGCCGCGCGCGAAGCGGCGGTGGCGGGCGCGCAGGTGCACGGTCTCGGCGCGGGTGGCAACCGGGCGGCGTTCGGCGCAGCCGGAGCGCGCCCCGCGTCGTCTATTGTTTCGCACGCGACCGGAGGCGGCCGCGGCGGCCGCGGGGCGCCGCCTTCGGACCTGACGAGGCCTGACCCGCGGCCGTTGCCGGGAAGTTCCGCGGGGCCAAACCGCAGGGGCGCGGGCGCGCCCGCCGGCACGCGCGCGCACAAAAACGAACACAAGGCGAGCCTCGGGAACCATAACCGTAAAAAAGCAGCCGCTAAAAAGATGAGCAAAGGTTTCGGACCCGCGCCGACCGGGGGAGAGTGACAGGTAGACGATCTCTTCGGTTGTGTACATGAAACGTCTCTCTTCTTCTATGTACGTCTTATGTACGTCTGTCTATGTACGTCTATGTAGCTACGTAAAAAAAAAGCACGCGCGGCGCGGCACGCGCATCTCATCGCCGCGTCTCTTTTTCTTCGCGCGCGCGTCACTCCGCGGCAACGGCGACGCGCCTGACCTCCCGCTTCGGCGGTTCCGCCGGTTCCGCCGGAACCGCGTCGGGTCCCGCGTTTCGGCGTTTCGGCGCGGTCACGGTCAGGACCCCTTTCGAGGTCTTCGCGCTGACCCGGTCGACGTCCACGCTCGGCGGAAGCGCGTACCGGTTTTCGAACGCGCCGAAGTGCCGCTCGCGGACGCGAAACGTTCCGCCGGCGGGGGGCTTTTTCTTCTCCTCGGTTTTTTTTTCTTTGGAGTCGTCTTCTTTCGAAAAACGCGCGTCGTCGACGAGACTGTCGCGTTCGCCGCGCACGACGAGCACGTCGAACGCGCGGTGCGCGTTTGGGTCTTTCTTCAGAACCTCCACCTGCAGGTCCTCGTCGCGCGCGCCGGGAACGTCGGCGACGAACTCGATCGCGTCGTCGAATTCGCGCACGTCCATCGCCGAGCGCAGGAACGGTTTCGGCGACTCCGTGTCGAAAAGTCCAGAAATCCCGAGCGACGGGAAGACGTCCAGCACGCCGTGTCCCGCGCGCGCCAGAGCGGACAGAGGCGACTCGTGGTGCGCCACGCCGGCGGACGCGGGCGACGCCAGGAACAACTGGCGCTCCAGGTCGTCCAGGATGTCGGACACCGAGACCGTCGTCGACGCGTCGCTCGCGTGCTTGTCCTCCTCGTCGCGTCCGCGACCGGGAAAGTGGAGGTTCTTCAGGCGGTACCGCGCCGTGGAGACCGCGCGGTCGACCGCGCGGCGCATCGCCGCGGCCGTGCCCACGCCGAGCGGGCCGTACACGGCGCCGCGATCGACGGGGGGAGGGGGGGCGCACGTCGTCGCCGAACACTCGCGGGTCTCGGCGCCGCAGTGGTCGGGGCACGTCCCGGTGAGCTCGGCTCGCTCGCGAGCCTCCTCGGAAAACGGCTCCGCGTGCGTCTCCTCGCGCGTCCAGTGCGACGGGAAGAGGTTAAACGCGCGCGCGGGCGTCGGGGCGGCGAGAAGCGCGACGAGCGCCGCGGCGCACGCGACGGTGGCCAGACGAAGACGCATGGCGGACGATGGGCGGAGAAGAGTGCGTGAAACGAGCGAGGTGTCGTAGCTTTTTTGCGGAGCGTCGTCACCTCCAAGTACCTTCGTATTTTTAGTCTACGTTCGCGAAGTTGGTAGTCTACGTAGTATTTCGTCACTCGTCGTCGTCCGTCAGGTCCTCCCACACCTTCCTGTGGAAGTGGTACATCCCCTTTTCCAGCCCCACGTACCTTCCCGGCGCGTACCCGGGCGAGCGCATGCCCCGCTGCACCTTCTCGCACAGCTCGATGTCCTCCATCTGCACGGCGTGGCTCGCGGCGAGCGAGTCGCGAACAAACGCGGCGTCGTTCGCCAAGGCGGGCTCGAGAAAATACTCAAACGTCACCACGCACGTCGTCGCGCTCGTCGGGGTCACGAGGTTCGTGTCCATCCACGGCCCGTACCGGTTCACCATGAAGTTCGGGTAGACGTACGCGTACGTCGCGGACGTATGACCGACGCCTAAACGGCGGTTCATCTCTTCTTCCGTTTCCTTCTTCTTTTCAGTCGCCGCCGCGGCGGGTCGAGGAAACACCGTCTGCGTCACGGTGTTCCCCTCGACGCGCGTCTCGTACGTCTTCATGTCGATGCCCGACGCCAGCGCCGGGTGTGCCACCGGGACGTGGTACCCTCCGTCCAGGTAGTTGTCCACGAACACCTTCCAGTTGCAGTTCACGCGGTACGCGCGCTTGGTGATGAACCGTAACGGTTCGCGGTCGCCGGACGGAACCGAACCGCATCGCGCCAGGAACGCGCCGCCGGCGCCCAGCCACTCCGCGACGGGAGGCACTATACCAGGAGACGTCGTATCAGTGACAGGAGACGTCGTATCAGTAACGTCCACATCATTTTCGTCCCCCATGGGAGACGACAAATCATCGAGGAACGCGCACCACACGAAGGGTCCCCAGACGCTCACGGCGATTTCCCTTAAACCGTTTTCGTTCGTCTCAAACGCCTCCGTTCCCGCGAGGCGCGGGACCTTCACCAACGCTCCAGTCAGGTCGTACGTCCACCCGTGGTACGGGCACGTCAAGCATTCGTCACGAAGCACGCCGCCGTCGCGTGTGATCGTCTCGAACGACCCGTCAGTACCGCCGCCGAGTTGTTTCGCGCGCTTCTTCTCTTCCCCGCCGCGTCGTTTGAAACGTCCCGCGAACAAACCGAGAGAGGCGTTTCCCGCGTCCTTCGACTCCGTCAGGGGAACACTCGCGTTCGGGTCCGGCGCCACCTCCATGGCCCTGTGCCTGCACACGTTCCAGAACGCGCGCAGTGTGTCGTCTGTCCCGCGGACAACGACGATGCTCGCGCCCGCGGACCCGCCGACGGTCGCGGTAAAGTAGCTCCCCGGCGCGCCTCGCGGCGCCTGGTCCGCGCGGCCGCAAAAGTGCCACCCGCGCCGGAAGACGGTTTCGGATTCGCGGCGCGCGTTCGGCTTGGCGGCGTACCAGCTCGCCGGCGGCGCGGAGGCTTTCGCGACGCCCCAGGCGCTGGAAGGCCAGGGGTCGATGGCCATTTTCGAAGCCACAGAGCCTCGGCCGGACTCGAAAAACAGCGGTTCACTCGTAAACCGATGAGTTTTGAGCTTTGGGCTTCGAGCTTCGCCGTCGCGCGTTTTTTTCGCGTTCCCCGCCTTTTTTTTTTTTTTTCGCGGAGGCGGCGTTTTTGTCGTCGCCTCCGCCGTAGGTTCGCGCGCCGCGGCGTTCGCGTTCGCGGACCGCGACGACGCTCGCGTTCGATCACCTTCGATGCTTTCGATGTTTTCTTTTGCTTTCGTGGCCGTATCAGCAGATGTCATCGGGCATCTGCGAATGGGTGGTGGTGGCTTCGATGTCGTCCCGGGAGAAGAAGGAACGGCGTTGTTCGTTCTTCGAACAACGCCGTTCCTTCTTCTCCCCTCGAGGTACGCGACGACGGCGCCGCGCGTCTCTTCGTTCCCGAGGCTCTTGTACTCGAGCTCGTCCGCGTCGCTGCTCGTGATGCCTTTCAGTAACGCCGCGCACGTCTCGTCGTCCAGCCTCTCCAGCGCGTCCATGTGCGTCCGGACGGTGAACAGGATCCAGCGGCTGACGTCGCGCTCGCCGGGGAGACGAGTGACGGTTTCGTACTCCACCCGCAGGCGCATGGCGCGCCCCGCCGCCTCGGGGTCGGCGGGCAGGGAAGAGAGGGGGTCCATGTACCCGACGTGCCTCGTGTCCGCGAAAGTGGAGTCGACGGGAGTATCGACGTCGTCCATCTTCACGTCGTCGTCCATTCCCTCGCGCTGAGATTTCGATTTCGATTTCGTCGATCTCGTGATTTCGTTCGCGAACCGCGACCGTTCGGCGACGCCGCCCATCTTCACGTTGCTCGGGTGCCACTCCAGCGCGGTGGAGACGATCTCGGCGTTGTTCTGCAACGCCCAGTTGGCGCGCCACAGAGGCTTCTCCGTGGATAGACCCGAAAACACCCGCGAGACGGCGCGGCGCATGCGCGCCTCGTACCCGGGCACGGGCCTGTGCAGCCCCGCGAGCGTCTTCCCGCGTCGCTTCTCCGGATCGAAAGAGAAGCACACGACGCCGGCGCGAAAGGCGTGTCGGGTGTGCGTCTCAGTCTCGTCTTCGTGTTCGTCTTCGTCTTCGCCGAACGACTCGTCCACCGCCTCTTCCCACGCCTCTTCCAAGGTTGTCTCCTTCACGAAACACAAATCCTCCTGCACGAGTTTCGCGCACGTCTTGAGCGCCTCGACACCTTTGATCTTTCCCAACGGCCCGGTGGCCCAGCCGTCCAGATCGGGCAAGAAAACGCCGCCGTGTTCTTCGTCGCGCGCGTACCGTTCGGGGTACCGCGCCACCAGCCAGTCGCACATCAACGGGAGCAACGCTTCCGCCGCGGACGAAGCGGTCTCGTCCCACACCACGCACGGGCTCCCGTTTTCGTTCCCATCGATCAACGCGTGGCGCAGGCGCATCTCGCGCGCCCAGCGGGTTTGGCGATCGCGTTCGTCGTCGCCGACGCGGTCGGTGTCATCCTCGGGGAAGAAATCTTGCTCGAACCAGTCCCTGCGCTGGTCCAGGGGTGCCAAGCCCGTGCCCGCGGTGACGCCCCGGGAGGCCCAGAGGAACCGGCCGGAAGTGGCCGCGCCTGCCGAGGCGAATCGCTCGAGCGGGAACGGCGAGCGGCGACCTTCGCGCGGCGTCGAGGCGGCGGGAGACGGCGACGACGATGACGTCCCGAAAACGTCGTCGTTCGTGGTTCCGGACCGGTCGCTCGTGGACATGGCTCGCGCGGTCGTCGAGCGACGCGCTGCGCGGACGCGGCGCGAGCGACGCGGCGCGTAGAGAGCCTCGCCGCGCGCGACGAGCGCGCTCGACGCCACCGTCATCGTGGAGTCGCGCCAGAAGGTGCGTGCGGCCTGTCTGCTCTCGCGCCAAAATTTGGCAGATATTTCGGGAAAATGGCGCCAACGGGGTTCGGCTGCTTCGCCGTCGAGGGTACCGTCTGCCTCGGAAACGACGAAGGGTCGCGGCGCGCCCGTCGCAGACGCGAGCCGCGCGGGGGCGCACGATGATTCTAGGAACCTCAAGGAGGCGCGAGGTGATCCACGTCGCGTGCGCGCTCGCGCTCGCGCTCGCGTGCGCCCCGACGCGAGCGCGAGCGCAACCCCCTTCACCGCAAACCAACCCCACGGGCGCGTCCCGTTTCGCGGCCGACCCACACGGGGTGGTGGAGACTTCCCCCCCCGTGGTCATCTCCCTGCCCGTCGTGCTCGCGCCCGTCCCCGACCTCGACCGGGACGACGAGACGGGCGTCGCCGCGCGCGCGCGCCTTCGCGAGGCGCACGTGCCGGGCGATTTCAACGTCCCGGACCGCCGAGGGCCCCCAGCGCGGGAGTCTCCGGACGAGACGGCGAAGAGCGACGCCGCCGCTTTTCTTTTTCGCGAACACGACGAACGCTCGTATTCGACGAGCGGCGACGCAGCCTCGAACTGTCACTCGAACGAACACTGCGCGGACGCCGTTTACGGTCAGCCCACGATCGGTCACGGGAGTCCCCTGTCGTACCCCAAAGTCGTTCGAGGCGTGCACGCGCCGCGGTGTTTACGCGACCGCCCGCCGACGTGCACGTGTTTCGGTCCGTTCACGTTCGTGCGCCCCTGGGGGTACTACTGCGTGCTGGTTCCTTCGAAGGACGATCCGAACGGTCCTCCGCCGCCGATCGACGCGCCGTCGCCTCCGCCGATCGACGCGGCGCCGTCGCCTCCGCCGTCGCCGCCCGTTTCGGCGCAGTGCGGCGACCCGCCGGTCGGATTCACGTGCGACGTCTCGCCTGACGGCGTCGACCCCTGCGGCGCGAACGGTCTCGGCTTGTGCGTGTTCGTGGACGGCGTTCGGAGCTGCTGCTGCGACGCGGAGTGCGAAACCGTCTTCGGCGACTGCTGCGCGGACAAGCGGAGCTGCTGCGACGAGAGAAAGACCGATCAGCGGTTCGGGGAGAGGCGCGAGCGGACGTCCGCGGCGAGAATCGAGGCGAGGGCGAGAGGCGGGTAGACTCCTTCGCGCGGTTTTTCGACAAAAGTTAGTGTTTTTGTGATCCCAGGGGATTTTTCACTAAAAAACAAAAAAACAAAAAAACAACCTACACGGTACAGTACACTACTTGTACGTCCGCCGACGCGGGTTTTTCTCAAGGCTTTAGAAGTGGATGGGTTTGCCGCCCGTCGCGAGCGCCGCCTCCTTGACCGCCTCGGACAGCGTGGGGTGCCCGTGGCATGTGCGCGCGATGTCCTCCGTGCTCCCGCCGTACTCCATCGCCAGGACGCACTCGCCGAGCAGCTCGCCGGCGTTGGGCCCGACGATGTGCGCGCCGAGGATCTTGTCGGTGTCGGCGCACGACACAAACTTCACCAGCCCCTCGGCGTCGTCGTTGGTGCGCGCGCGCGAGTTGGCGGCGAACGGGAACGTGCCGACATTGTACTTGGCGCCGCTCGCCTTGACCTCCTCCTCCGTTTTGCCGCACCACGCCACCTCGGGGTGCGTGTAGATGATGGAGGGGATCACGTCGTAGTTCACGTGGCCGGACTTGCCCGCGAGTTGCTCCACGCACGAGATGCCCTCCTCCTCCGCCTTGTGCGCCAGCATCGGGCCCTCGACGATGTCGCCGATCGCGAACACGTTCGGCGCGCTCGTCTGGTACGTGTGCATGTCCACCTTGACCTGCCCGAGTTTGTTGGTATCGACGCCGGCGGCGTCCAGGCCGAGCCCAGAGGTGAACGGGCGACGCCCGGTGGCCACCAAGACGACGTCAGCCTCCATGGTCGTCGCCTCGCCCCCCGCCGAGGGCTCGATCGTGAGCTCGACGCCGGTGGCGGTCTTCCGCGCCGCGGTGACCTTCTTCTCCATCTTGAAGTCGAATCCCTGCTTCTTGAGCGCGCGCTGGAACGTCTTGCGCATCTGCGCGTCCATCGGCGGGCAGATGTCTTTGCCGAACTCCACGACGGTGACCTTCGAGCCGAGTCGGCCCCACACCGAGCCGAGCTCGAGGCCGATCACGCCGCCGCCCACGACGACCATGCGTTTCGGCACCTCTTTCAACGAGAGCGCACCGGTGCTCGTGACGATGGTCTCTTCGTCCACATCCACGCCGGGCAAAGTCGCGGGCTCAGAACCCGTCGCGAGAACGACGTTTTTCGCGACCACGGTTTCCGTCGTGCCGTCGTCTTTCGTCACCAAAACCTCGCCCGGGTTTCCGGTGAGCGATCCCCACCCTCGCGCGTAGGTCACCTTGTTCTTCTTGAACAGACCCTCGATGCCCTTCGTGAGGCCGTCCACGGACTTGGACTTCTGCGCCATCATCTTCTCCACGTCGATGGAAACCTCGCTGCGAGACGAAAGGCGGCAAAGCACGGGGGGCGGTCAGACGACGTTCGCGTCGGATGACGGTCGTCGCGACGAACGCGAAGAAACGTTTCGAGTTGTGGCAAAAATATCTCACGTCTCGTGTGGGGGCCAGTCAGATTGCGCGAAAAAAAAAGCGGTCCGTTCGTGAACTTAAAAAAGATGATGGCACGACCGCGGAGGCGCGACGCGCGGCGACCGAGCCGGTCGCGTTCGAACGTGGGAACGTACCCGACGGAGATGCCGTGCTTCGCCATGGTGTGGTTCGCGTCGTGGAACAGGTGCGATGCGTGCAGAAGCGCCTTGGAGGGGATGCACCCCACGTTCAGGCACGTGCCGCCCAGCGTGCCTCGCCCCTCGACGCAGGTGACTTTCAGCCCGAGCTGCGCGCCCTTGATGGCGGCGACGTACCCGCCGGGACCGCCGCCGATCACGACGACGTCTTGCTGCTCGCCGGCGGCGTACCAGCGCGCGCCCAGGGCGCGGAGGGGCGAGGCGAACCTCGCCGCGCGGCGGGTGGCCACCAGAGCGCTCATCGTCGGTTCGAAGGTGCGAGAAAGCGCGCCTGCGAGTGAATCTCAATCAACAACCATGACAACGAGACGACCATTTGGCGGAATTGGCGAAGTGGAAAAGAAAAAGCCACGACCTACGACACGGCGTCGCTCTCGAGGCGGTCGCGCGTCTCGCCGCACTCGCGCGGCCACCGAGGCATCGAAGGCTGCCGCGCGCTGACCCTCCGCGCGCCGCGCGCCGGTGATCTGTCGGTGAAGACGTTCAACGCCGATCGGCATGCGGACGAGCGACCCGGGCGGCTCTTTCGGCGGCGCCTCGGACGACCCCGACCGCGGCGACCCGCGGAGGCGGGTCACGCTCCGCGACGCGCCGTACCGCGCTCGCTCGCTCGGCGGCGGCACGCAGGTGGTGGTGAACCTGGCGGACCACGCCGCGCAGATCGCGTCGAGCTCCGTCGGCCCTCGTCGACGGCGTCGCGATCGGCGATCCGCGGCGCGGCGGGAACGCGGCGCGGCGGACGCCGACGCCGCGCCGCCCCCACTTCGAGCGGACCGAAGCCCGAGGGCCCGAACGAAAAACAGGTCGTCAACTCCTTTTCTGTCGCTCAACCTACTCCGCGCCGCGGTGACCACGGACGTGGACGGGCTGTGGCAGGTCCACCCGCGTCGGTTGCTGGAGTACTCTCCGAAGGATCTCCACACGAAAGGGTGGTTCCCGTGGCCTTCCAGTTTTCATTTATCAGTGACTGTCTTCGCGTCCCCCGAGCTGCACGCGCAGACGCTCGTCCTGACGGCGTGGACCGCCGCGATACACGTGACCGGATTGGGGGTGGAGGATTCAAAACAAAGCGGATTCAAAGCAATCTTCGGAACGGCTTATTTAGGAAGCCTGGCGTCCATGGGCGTGATCATCGCGCTGGTGCTCGGTTTATTCATAAGCCTCGTCGTGCAGAGGTGGTGGGATGTGCGTTCGCAATACGCCACGTTCCATCACGCGCTGCTCGAGCTCGCCGTCGCCTTCGCCGCCGACGCCCAACTCGGAACGGCCGAGTCGGCGGTTTCCGCGGGCTCCGAGCGCGCCGCCGCCGAACGACGTGAAAAGTTTTCCGAGACTTCCGAGTCTTCCGAGTCTTCCGAAGACCTGCGACGACTACGAAGAGACGCGACCCGCGAGCTTTTCCGGCTCCTCAACCTGGCGCACGTGCTGTTCCTGTCGCAGGCGGGCGAGAGGGAGCACGCGGTGACCGGCGCGCGGCGCTTGCGGCGCGCCGGGCACTTCTTCTCGACGCCCTCGCGTTTTGTTTCGTCCCGCGACGCGCGAGACGAGAGCGGCGGGAACGACGAAGGAAGCTCTCTGGACGAGTCTCTCGGCGACGAAGCGACGAGGCGTGTGAGCGATCCGTCTGACGACTCTATCGGCGACTCCGGCGCGCGTCGAGGCGTCGACGTCGACGCCGTCGCCGTCGCCGCGACCGCCGGAACGAACGCCGAGAGTCTCGCCGACGTCCGAACGGATTCCGACCTCCGAACGCCGAGACGCGAACGCGTTCGTGGAGCGTCGTCCCCGAGCCCCCCCTCCGAGGGTACGAACGCGTCGCGGTTAACGCGGTTCGGAACCGAACCTCGTGATTGCCCGCACCGCCCGAGCGCAGCCGCTTCCGTCGCGTCCACCGCTGTGTTCGCGGACGACGCCAACATCCTCGCCAAGCATGTCACGCACCTGGACCGCGACGACTGCGTGGCGCTGGGCCTTGTGACCGCCGAGGAGTGGGAGGCGCTGCGTGCCGCGCGCGCCGCGGGTCTGCCCCGCTTCTCCGCCGTGCTGTGCTGGGCGCACGCGCTGCTGGAGACGTGCGCGGCGCGGCGCGTGTGCTCGTCCGCTGCGAAGCGGACGGCGATCGCGAAACTCGCGGACGCGAGGCAAGCCGCGGGAAGGGTCTCCACCTACCTCATGTCGCAGCTCCCGTACACGTACGTCAACTTGGTGTCGCTCGTCGTGCACGTGTACCTCTTCGTGCTGGCGACGTGGTTCGGGTTCATATTGCACTCCGGGCTGAACGCCGTAGAAATGAACGTCGCCGCGGAGGCGGCGGGCGCCGAGGGGTTTTCTCGCGATGGTCTCCCTTTAGAGCCGGGAGAGACCAATCCGAACGTGTTTCGAGTCTCCGAGCGGCGCGTCTCGATGTCCTCCGACGTCCTGACCGTCGCGTTCTGCTACGCGTTTCTCGCCTTCTCCAACGTGCTGTTCCAGGGTCTGCTGCACATCCACGCGTTGCTGGATAACCCGTTCGGGCACCACCCCGCGAAGTTCCCGCTGCGGCAGTTCGTGGCGCAGCTCGTCGGCCAAACCTCCGCGCTGCTGGCGGGCGCGCACGAGCCGCCCGCGGCGTCGCCGTCCGTCACAATGTTCCGGCGGTCCGAGAGCGGCGGCGAGAGCGAGGAAGAGCGCGAGGACCCGCGGGCGTGAAACGAAACGCGACAACTCCCACTCCCGTAAAAAAAACCTTTTGTAGTAGTACCTTCGTAGGACACTGCTGTAGCTATGCGCGTCGTCATGGGTCCTTCCCTAAACCGACGATGCCCCAGATCTCCACCAGACCGATGACCACCTCTATGACGATGAGCCAGATGACGATAAGCTCCAGCCGCGTTCCGTTCTCCGTCTCCAGGTTGGACACCACCGCGGACACCAGGTCCTCCAACACGTTCAAGCGCGTGTTCAGCACCTCCGCTCTCGTCTCCACTTCCAAATACTCGCGGGTCTCTTCGTACAACCGCGCGTACCGATCGGGCGCTTGCCACAGGAACGCCGGCGAGTCCAGCACCGCGCTGGCGACGTTCAAATCCGCGCGTTGTAAAAACACGCGTCCGCGCAACATCGTCGCCTCTCTCGCACTCAGACTGGTCTCGCCCGTCTCTGCCATCTGCCGCGGAATAGACTCCGTCGCGTCCGCTAAAAGCGCGGCTCTTCGCTCGTACAGAGCCAGCTTGGTGCTCTGCGCGAGCGCGTGGCTCGCCGCCAGCATCACCGCCGCGTCCCCCGCCTGCGCGGGCGGAATGGCCACCACGTCATCCACCACCGCGGCGCGCGACGTCCCCGAGCGTCGCGTCGACGCGACGGCGTCCGCGGCGCGAACCTCCAGGGACTCCAAAAGATCGCTCTCGTCGGCGCTCTCGTCCACGCTGGAGCGGAAACTGGGGCTCGGCGACGGTCGCTCGAACCTTTCGCGCGAAAAATTCGGGTCCTCCGGGTCGGCGTGCGCGAAGAACATCGCGTCCACTTCGACGTCGTCCGCGGCGAACGGGTCGATTTCGCACGCCTCCAGTAAGTCGCGCGTCGCGAACCGCTCCTCTTCCGCGGTCAAACCCCAGAACACGACGATGCCGTACTCGAAAAAAAACGCCATCTTCACGTCGTCGGCGCCGTGATCCGTCGAGCCGTCCGAGCTCGTCGAGCTCGGACGGAGGCGGGTGGAGACGGTCTCGTCGTCCAGCGCCTCCGGCTCGTGCCACACGTCTGCGCGCGATCGTAAGGTTGACGCGAGCGTCGACAGGTCGTACCGCTCGCTCGTGGCGTACGTGTTTATGCGCGACGCGCCGTACAGCTCGGAGGCGCCCTCGCTCTCCATCAGCCGCGCGATGTTCTTCCACCGGCTCAGCTTCTTCGACGAGACCGTCGAGCCGGCGGACGGACTGGGCCCGGACGTGTTCGAGCCTGTCGCGCCCGCGCTCGCGTCCGCCTCGTCCGCCGGCGGCGTGACGCGCGACCGCGCGAGCTGCTGCTTGAGTTTCGGGACGGACGTCGGCGGGAGCGCGTTCGGCGGGGCGTTCGATGTCCGTCGCGTTTGCCGAATCTCGAAGCACGGCGTCTTGGAGGATGGAAAAGGCTGGCGACCCGGGGCGCGCGGGTTCGGGGACCGCGAGGCCACGCCGCCGCTCGGGCGCGCGGAGGCGGACGCGAGCGCGGCGGACATGGCGGTCCGCGGTGGAACAGCCAGACCGGCTGCGCGGACGCGAGTGAAGCCTCGCGAGAGCCCCACGTGTTTCTCCCGCCGAAACTCGCAGCGCGTTTCGGGGGAGAGTCCCCGAAAGCTGACGGTCACAATGACAGATTTCTCGGGCGAACGCGTTCGCACCGACGTCTCGACGGTCTTCGGTCGTTCCGACGGGCAAAACCAGTCGCGCACGCCGTTCCGCCACGCACGCACGTAAGATGTTGAGCGCGTTCGAGCTCGAGCGCCAGGCGCGCATCGAGGAGAACAAGAGAAGGATGTCCGAGATGGGCATCAACACGCTCGCGACGAAACTCGACGCGGTCGCCGCGCCCATCCCCAACCCCCAGGTGCGCGCTTCCCTAACAACGCGCATTGTCCCGTTTTCGCGCCTTTTTCCGAGACCCGCGAAATGAGACAGGCCGCGCGGCTCCCGAGACGCGCGCGCGCGTCTCCCGAGCGTCCCTCGAGTGATGCGTCTCGGCATCGATCCCGACCGGGTCGCGCGACCCTTAGTTCGCCTCTGAGGGACGAACGACGCGAACCGAATCGAAACCCGAGCGCGATGCGCGCGCGACCCGCCGCGCGGTTTCCCGCCCGATCCCCGACGAGACGACGAAACGAAAATGTGCGTCCGTAAAAGAGTCTGTCTGTACGAAGAAACGTGCTCTTTTCCACAAACGACTCACGTCACGTCTCGATCGCCATCACGCAGCGCAAGCCCCGCGTCCGGGTCATCGTGCCCGAAAGCGAGCGCCGCCGCTCCGGCCGCGAGCGCGTCGCGATCAACTACGCGGAGAAGTACGGCCTGGACGACGAGGATGACGTCGCGGCGGCGCGGCGGCGCGGCGCGGCGGCGTCCGGCCGAAAGAAACCGAAATTGGCGCAGTTGACCGACGGCGACTTCGCGCGGCGCCGTTTCTCCGTGGGCGCGCGCGTGTACGACAGCGAGCTGGGCGTGACGTGCCACTGGTGCCGCCAGAAGACGGTGGAGACGCACGTCTTCTGCACCGCGGAGGCGTGCGGAAAGGGCAGACGCGCGCCCCTCGCGTTTTGCGGGATGTGCCTCCGGAACAGGCACGGCGAGGACGTCGACGCGGCGGTGGCGAGCGGGATTTGGGAGTGCCCCCGGTGCCGCGGGTCGTGCGGCGACGGGTGCGTCACCTGCTGCAACTGCGGGCCCTGTCGCAAGGCGCACGGCCTCGCGCCAACGCACCAGGTGATCCAGCTCGCGCGCGGCGCGGGGTTCGACAACGTGCACGACTACCTCGTGCACGGAGCCACCGGCCTTACCCCGGCGGCGCTGCTCGCGCGCAAGAGGAGCTTCAACTGGGGAAAGTGGCTCGCCGAGGGGTTCGAGCCGCCGGCGCCGGCGCCGGCGACGACGCGCGCGAGCCAGGCTGCGGTCACGCCGACAAACGAGAAGACAATTGAGAAGGCGAAGCGTTCTGCGGGAACGAGCCGTACGAGCCGTACGAGCCGTGTGGTGGACGTCGCCGCCGAGCTCCGCGTTCGCCGCGCCGTCGCGCTCGCGGAGAAGGACGCCGCCGAAGACGCCTCGGCGGCGACAAACTCTTTGCGCGCGCCGGCGACGCCGTCGCCCGCGAAGGGCGCGCTCGTTCAATCGCGCAAGCGGCCCTGGGCGGTGGCGGCTTCGTCTCTGCCATCGCCTCGGTCGCGCGAGAATGAGGCTGAGGCTCGTCCCGCGTCCCCCGCGACGCCCGAGGCGGACGCCGGCGCGGGCGCGCGCGAGTCTCGCGCGCGGCGCGCCGCGTCGCGCCATTCGAAGGCGCTCTTCCCCGACGCGCCCGGCGCGTCCGCAGCGTCCACGTCGCCGGAGCCGCTCGTCCGCGGTTCCTCGCCGGGGAAGGCGCGCGCGGTCGCCTCGCGTCAGGGGGACATCCGCGCGATGTTCGCGGCGCGCGAGGGGGGCGCGGCGCGCGCGACGCGCGCGCGCGCCGCGGGAGCCGCGTGACTGATTGCGAGTGAACGCGCGACTGGATGGCGCGGACCTCGCGCGGCGCCGAGAGCGGAGGGCGACGGCGAGTTGAGCGCGCGAGCGGAACTCCGCGAGCGACGTACGTACTCACGCTCTCGCACACGCGAACGACGACGCGTGTGTTGTTTTTGTTTTGCTGTTTGTAGACTACCACGTTACGTACGTGCGTTATCGAGCCACAACACTTGGAACCTACGTAACTATCGACGATACGGACGAACCTACGCGTCGCTCGCTCGAGCGCGCGCGTTTGCGACAAAAGCCGCCACTTTGTCCGCGTCCTTCGCGATTCCCGAGTCGTCCGCTACGCCGCTGGCGACGTCCACGCCGGTGGGTGCGCAGACGGCGATCGCCTCTTTGACGTTCGTGGGGTCCAAGCCGCCCGCCAGCAGCCAACCCTTCCTGGAAACGCCCTTGGGCGGTTTCAGGTTTGACCAGTCGTACGTCTCGCCCGAGCCGGCGACGACGCCGTCCACGAGGCACCAATCCACCACGCGGCGCGGGCCTTTGACCCAGTCCACGGCGGCGGTCACCGGGTTGGCGCCCATCGCGTCGCTCCGCTGCTTCATCAGCGCGTCTTCGTCCCCGGGAAGCGGCGTGACGATAGTCCCGTCTTTGTCCGCGCTCACTACCCAGATGGCCTTAATGGCCATCGGGAGGTCCTTCAGCGCGGCGCGAGCGCCGTCGCCGTGCAGCTGCGCGTGGTCGATCCCAGTCGCCGCGCACGCGCTCGTGATGGCATCCACGGACTCATCCACGAAGACGCCCACGGGGATCGCGCCGCCCGACTTAGCCGCGTCCGCGATCTCGCGCGCGAGGGCCAGGTCGACGCTCCGCTTGCTCTTCGGCCACAGGATCATGCCCACGAAGTCCGCGCCCTGCGCCACCGCGAGCGCGCAGTCCGCCACGGAGGTCACGCCGCACACCTTCACCAGGGTGGGCTTGCCGGCCGCGGCGACCACGAGCGCGCGCGCGGGGCGCGCGGGGCGCGCGGCGGCGCGGGGCGCGCGGAGCGCGCGCCCGACGCGCGGTGCGGCGGCGAGGCGCGACGCGGTGGTGGCGGACATCGCGCGCATCCTACCGTGAAGAGCTGTGCGTGCGCGAGGAACCAATGGCTTTGGGCGCGCGATCGCGCGCGCAACAACGAACGCAGAATCGACGCGCGTTTGTCCAGTTGGCGAAAGATTCCGATATCTTTCCCGGTGAAACGAACGACGATCGCGATCGATGAAACGAACGACGATCGCGATCGATTTCGCGTCGAGCCGATCGATTTCTCGCGATGAAACAAAAAACCCGCAGCGCTGGTGGGGCCACGTCGATCGGCCGGATGTTTTATCCAGTTTGTCGGTGCGGTGCTTTTTCTCGCGGCGTCCGTCACCAATCGGACGGGCTCCGTCAACCGCGCAGCCACTCCCCCGAGCACCTCCACACGTCACGATGTCCTTCGCCGTCTCCGCATCCACCACCCGCGTCATCGCCTCCGCGCGCGCGCCCGTGAAGGCTCGCAACGCCACCGTCGCGGCGTTCGCCGCGCCGGTCGCGTCCAAGGCGTCCGCCGCGAAGCTCGCGGCTCGCCACGCCACCGCCGGCGTCGCGCTCCGCGCGACCGGCGCCTCCACCGTGGCGCGCGCGGGCCGCAACATGCGCGTGCTCGCCGGCCGCTTCGAGGCCGAGCGCACGTACATCATGATCAAGCCCGACGGCGTCCAACGCGGCTACGTGCGTTCCCACGCGCGCCTCTCCGCCGCGATCGCGACGGCTTGCTTTTCGCCCGCCGCTCGTCTCTCCGAGACGCGCGTCGTCGGACGCGTGTTTGGTGCCACCGCGCGAAACGCACGCGCGTTTTTTTAAGGATAATCAGACCGCCGCGATGCACACAGACGTCGTCTGACGGACGAATGAGAAATACGCGCGCGCGCGCGACGCGCGCGTATTGCGTGGAGGTCCGCCCGTCGACGCCTCTTCGCTCACCGCGCGGACGACGCACTTTCTGACCCTCACGTATCCGATGACGAATGAATTGATCGGAATCGACACGCAGGTTGGCGACATCGTGTCCCGCTTCGAGAAGAAGGGCTTCGTGCTGAAGGGCATGAAAATGTTCCAGTGCCCCAAGGAAGTGGCGGAGGAGCACTACGAGGATCTCTCCGAGAAGCCTTTCTTCGGCGACCTGGTGGACTATATCGTGTCCGGCCCCGTGATGTGCATGGTCTGGGAAGGACCCGGCGCCGTCAAGGCGTGCCGTCTGATGATCGGCGAGACCAACCCGCTGGTTTCCAACCCCGGCACCATCCGCG
>Ga0206682_10000525_pt1 | contig 41919 bp, 58 predicted proteins | sample M240m12015metaG_FD_155444 | JGI IMG/M metagenome (GOLD analysis project Ga0206682, IMG submission 155444) | Ammonia-oxidizing marine archaeal communities from Monterey Bay, California, United States - M2 40m 12015 | ecosystem: Environmental > Aquatic > Marine > Intertidal zone | place: USA...
GCTGTGTAGCTTGTGCCTTTGAGGATTGGTAGGGCGTTAGCCGAAAGACTTGCCCGCGCACCCGCTGCCGTAGTTGCATTAGTACCGCCGTTGGCAACGGGAAGGGTTCCAGTAACTTGAGTAGTAAGATCGACGTTAGCCAGTGTACCGCCAAGAGTAAGATCGCCAGAGCTTGTAACCGTACCTGTAAGGGTAATGCCGTTAACTGTGCCCGTACCACCGACACTTGTTACCGTACCTGCACCGGCTTCTGTTGGGTTAGCATTAAGAACCGCAGCGCCTGCACCCGCACCATCAGTAACGACCATTGTTTTGTCGCCGTTAGGGATGTCTACCGTAGCACCTGAGCCTTGCTTGATCGTAATGATCTGGCCGCCAGTAGTGGCGTTCTCAATAATCCACGTCTTGGATACCGTGTTTGGTCCAAGCGTAATCTCACGAGTCGCTGTTAGCGATACTGCCGAAGTAAATTTTAAATACAGTGAGCGCGTGGCATCTGCTGTCGCGTCAGGCATAGTGAAGGTTTCGTTAGCGTCAGCCGCCATCTGCTTCGTGCCGTAGCTAAAACCGTCGGTAATCAGCTCAAGGTTAACGTTAGTACTGGTGCCCCAAGTGCCGTCTTCATCACCTGTGGTGATCTCTTTGAGCCGTAAATTATTTACATAAGTAGCCATCTAGTTTCTCCAGTATCTACACTAACGTGCTGCCGCCAGCGGCGGGGATGCTTGTCGCGTAAATCTTTGTATTCTGTCGTAAGTTTAGTGCTTCGCCGCAATCTGAGCAAGTATCGGCACTCAATTCAGCCTCGTTCACATCGTACCCGCAGTTGCTGCATACCACTTCAATTTCATGCTTCGGGTCTATTGCGCTACCCAAGTTCTTTGCTTCGTTTACTGTCTTCATGCTGCTATTTCCGTCCAATTAGGTGTTTGACTGTCGTCTACGTCTACCCATCCTGCATTCTGATTCGGTACGATTTCACCCCAAACTAGAACTGTTCCGACTTGGCCTGTGGCTTGTACGCCAATGGCGTATACCTTGGCTCCTGCTGTCTCGGTTGTTTCGCCTAGTGCTGTAGTACCCTGTACGCCTGTGACGTTGACGTTCTGTTGGAGCAGTACCGTAATATTGCCCAGTGTAGCTGTGGCTTGCAGACCTGTAGCATCAAGAGACGAATCCCCGATTATTTCTACGTTGCCCGCTATAGCGGTTGCAACTACGCCTGTGACAAAAATGTCTACTTCGGTTATCGGACCGGCTGTGCCTAGTGCTCCAGTACCTTCAACGCCTGTAACTGCAACAATAGCGTCGGCTTCTACTAGCGGGGTTCCAATCTCACCGGTAGCTGCATTGCCGAGAGCTTCTATCGCTCCATCGGCCTCAACCGCAATATTACCTAAAGAGGTCGTAGCTTCGACGCCTGTGAGGAATACTCCTGCACCTTCTTTGACGTTTACTGAGCCTATCTCGCCGGTAGCTTGGAGACCTAGTGACTGCCCCCACGAACCTTGACCCCAGACCCCTCGACCCCAACCACCTAGATAAACAGTGGCGTTAAATACTGCAACACCTGTCTCGCCTGTGGCGCTGACTCCAGTAACCGAAACGCTTGCATTTGCTTGCGCTATGGCTGTACCTAGAGCCGCTGTACCCGCTACGCCGGTAACACTTACAACTGCATCACCCGTAACACCTACAGTCCCTACAGCACCTGTACCGATAGGCAGAGCATTACCTTCGCCCCACGAATCCGTACCCCAAGTGCTGAATCCCCAACCGGAGAGTGGGACCGTAACGTCAGTCATATCAGGACCTAAGCGATACGGATTATAGCGTTGCTCGCGTCAGCCGCTGGGAAGACAATAGTAAAGTCGCCCGCAGTAGAGGTCTTGTCCGCACCGAAGTCCAGAACTGCAACAGCAGGGTTAGTGCCGCCGTCTGCTAAGTAGATCAAAGCGCCACGAGCAGTAATAGTCGCTGTAGACCATGTAGTATCTGCAAAGTCTAAGAACGCTGTAGTGCCGCTAGAAGCTGGGTTTGCAGAGATAGTCAGGGTATTACCGCCTGCTACGTAGCCCGTGCCCGCAACCTCATTAGTCGCGCTGTATGCAGTAGTAGTCGCATCTAGCGTAGCTGATGAAGTAAACAGAGCAATTTTAAATGTCTGTGCTGTGCCGCTGCTGAAGTCGAACGTCCCATCAAGGATGCCAACTTTGAACGATGTAACCATAGCCTGTGAAATAGCCATTTGTGTTTCCTCTTAAATTAACGCGGGGTTATACGGAGTTGACCAGAGCGGTACATATCTTCCCGCATCTTGCCGTCCCCTAAGTTTTTGAGTAGCGCCATAGCGTCTACGTACATGCTTTGATACAAAGCTACCATATCTGGCTCACCTTTAATGAAGCGTATTGCCTCAACCAGAGCACCATTTAACAGCGCAGAATCAAACTCATCGCCAAGCCACGTAGTGCCCGCAGTAACAATAGACTCTGGGTAGTAGCCGTAATGAAGCTCCACCTCGTATGATGCGTCTGGTGTTGGGCCTATGATAAACGCTGTATCGTCAAAAAGGCCGTAATGCTTGGGCGTCCCAGTGCTAGTAGGTCCGGGATATGCCTCGCGGATGAAGTTAACATCCTTATTCAGCAGGTACTCGTAGTTGCCCTGAGCGTCGATAACCGCCAAAGAAAACGAATACAAGAAGTCTGTCGGGAACACCAAGTACTTATTTCCAGAAGTCAGGTTACCAGTCTGGTTACGACGCAAAGCCGGTATCTGAACAGTGTTATAAATCTTCTGCTCAGCCTGATCGGTAAACATAGCAAGCTGCTCATCGGTAAACGACTGCTCGCAGATGTCCTCAATATTTGTCTTCAGCTCGGTGTAATTCACCTGCTACTCCTTAACCCATTGGGCCTCGGGCCATAGTACCTTTAGTCGCTGCACCTACACCACGAACCTTAACACCGCTAGTCTTCATGTCTTTAGGCGGTTGGTTGCAGCAGTCAGCTACTTTGTACATAACAGGCTCGTTAGGGAACTCTATTACCTTCGGGGCCTTCACGTTTGATCTTGACTTCATTTTCATTTTGATCTCCTAGCTCGTAGTTACTGTTACGGACCCTACGGCTCCTCTTCCTTCCAAATTGTCTGGGGTAAGTCCAAAAGGATCGTTTAGTCCTACTGGGTCCCATCCCCATTGAATATCCCTACTTGATACTAACTCCGCAGAGTCTGGACGTGGGTTTCGCAGTGCTTGTGGGTCTTCAACTGGAAACTCACCTAGTTTGTTCTGTGGCTGATCTGGGTTCCAACACTCAGGGCATGCCTTAATGTTAGTCTTATTTCCCTTAACAATCAGCTCTTTAAGTTCACGTAGCTTGTACTGAAACCCACATACGTCGCAGATCGCAATAGCTTTTTGTCCAGACGCATACTTGTAGCTCATGTCTACCTCACGCCATAGATACGCGGCACCAAGCTAAGTGTGGCTTTCTCTCTATCTTCACCCGCAGCTAACTCAAACTGACGCTCGTACTCGGCCTGTAGCATAGGAATACGTGGCATTAACTCAGGGTCTTTTTGCGCTATATAATACGCAAGCCCTGCAACGAGGCAGGGCAAGAAACGGAAGTTAACGTCTGCTGTGTTTACCCCTGTACCGGCATCTTCAATACGACGCATACGCCAATACTTAAGGATGTAGTAAGGCGCTACAAGCGTGCCTTGATCTGGCACCGGCCATACTGTTGCTGTTGGGTTAGCCTGCCCACGGTCTATGTACATCTGGATGGGGCGGCCTTGGCTTAGCTTGTTAGGGATGCTGGAGTACGTAGAGACGCTGATTCGAGTAATGTTTAGGTCAGACTGAGTGCTGATGTTGCCACTACCCGTACGGACTACGTGCTCTAATAAATCTATAGTATCTGCTGGCAGGTCGTAAGTGGCTGTGCCTTGAGCGAGGTTTAACGTGCCCTCTTCAATAGTCCACATGTTAATGCCACGGTTCTGCCACTCGATAGTCAGCAGGTTCATGGAACGACGAGCAGTGCGCAGGTCATAACCAGAACGCATTTCTCTACCGGCACGTTCCCACGCTTCTTCCGCAATCTCGGTGAAGTCCATGTTGAACGCTGTAGTACCAGAAGTCGCCATTATTTCTTCTTCCTTTTAAGCGGTGTTACACGCTTGGGTTTTCCCGCCGGTTGCCCTAGGCGCTTCTTCTGCGCTACTCGGGACTTCTTCTCTGCCGCTGTCATTTCACCAGAGGTCTTAGGCGTTTTACTGGAGACGCGCTTTGTGGGCCTACAGTACGGGGTTCCCCGCTTCTCGCCTTCCTTACGACCACAGGCTTTGCCGGTACGGACATCTTTCCAGTCCTCTTTAAACCAGCGCTTAAGGGCTTTGCCCTTTTCCGTCTTACGAACGGCCACTGGCTTTCTTCTTCCGGCATTTGGCTATAGCACCCGAGGCGTACGCAGATGGGAAGACTTTATACGACGCCTTCACCTTGCGGTAACAATCATCTTTGACCGTACCGCCCTTCTTGAACGTAATGGGCTTCATTTTGCCCATGCCTCGGCACTTCATCATACCATGCGACCTTTAGTGTGGCCCTTCATGCAAGCACCATCACCGCGTGTTACGCCGCCAGCTTTGTAGCCTTTGACCTTACCGCCCATGGCCATCTTACCTTTACCGTCAGCAGCGTAGAATGGGACTTTCTTGCCGCCCTTTTCTACCATTTCCAGTGAGCCGCCAGCTTTGTAGCCTTTACCAGCACCCATCGCCATGCCGCCCTTCGCCATTTTGTGCTCAGAGTTTTTCATCATGGTGCCGTCAGGCATTTTGTGCATACCTTTAGCCATGCCGCCTTTCTTCATTCGCTTAGTTCCGCAACCAGCCATAATATCACCTCATTCAGTTGGTTCTTTGCTCACGTTTTTACCGCCTTTTATGCCAACTAGGGTGGGCTTTGGTTCGCCCAGTTCTTCTTCGTAGAAGCCCTCTAGCATAAATGCAAATTCTAAAACTTCTTCTGGTGACCAACGTCCCTTAGAGTAACTCAGAACGGCTAATGAAACATCTACCATTGAGTACTCTAAGTCTTTCATTTAGTTACCATTTTACCTTGTCGGCCCAGTAGGCTGCGCTCATTTTACCCTTGGCGATGTTCTTGCCGTGACGAGCCTTAAACGACTTGCGCTTAGCTTTCATCTTGGCAGATTCGCCCGCTTTGGGTTTGCCAGCTGTGCTTGCGCCTTTCTCGCCAAAACGAATTATCTTCTCCTTCCCATTCTCACAAGCCTTCACAATGTGGGACTTCTTAGCGTGGGATGGAGTCCGCTTGGGCTTATTACAAGCCATCGCTTTCTTGTCAACTTGCTTAGCCATTAGCTGTAGAACACCGTCATCGCAGTAATATTGGTCAGCAGCGTGATTGTTACGTCACTTGCACAACGAATACCGTAGTCTGGGATGTTTATAGAGTGCGAATCGTCGGCAATAAAGTCGATGTCCAATACCGTACGGCCACCAGCACCATCAGTAATAGTCAGCCGACCCGCACCAACGTTACTAGTTAGCACTTGCACTTGGCGTATACGAGCGGGGCCAACCCCTAAGCTGCCAGTACCACCGGCAGTAACCCGTTTGGTTTGAATATCTGAACTAGACATAGGTCTCTCCTCTAGTTAAGTCTAAAGGTTAACCTAATGAAACAGATAAAGTACCGCCGTCATTCCAGATAGCGCCCGCAACACCCGGATCAGACGTAGGAATAACGATTACGTTAGCTGTGCCAGTAGCAGAGACGTTTTCTGTAGTAGTTACAGAACCTTGAAAGCCGTTAGTCGAGATGACCGGGCCTGTAAAAGTGGTATTAGCCATTTGAGAATCCTCACATGCGAGTTAATTTGGGGTGCATCTGTCTGCATGTCGTCAGCCGGGACTGTCAGATACACCGGATGACCCCGGTATAGTTACTATATACCATTTCGGAGGTAAGTACACAATACTTAAGCAAAAAAAGACCCGCCTGTGGGAGCGGGTCAAGTCTCAAGGGAAACAAAAAAAGAACAATCAAAGCATTAGATGTTCACTGCGAAATTGCAGCACCCCCAACATATCACTTAATTCGGGTCTCGTAAATGTTCTTTACCCACCATATGAACATCTCTTCGCCAAGGGTGTGTTTCATGGTATTTACCCTAGCAGCAACTAGCTGTACGTTTTCCCGTACGTAGGGGCCTTGGGGATTTATGCGGTCTATCGAAGCGTTAAAGTCTTTCTGCTTCCTATCGCCGTAGGTACCGTCTCTTTGGTGGGTCATGAGCATACCAGATAGGGCACACTTACCGTCTTGCATTTCCCACATGTCAATAACGTCCTCCGTAGTTATTTCGTACTCGATGTCTTGTTTAAGCCGCTGAGATTTTAGTTGGGTGTTTAATACTCGGAGGTACGACTCAGGGGTAGCCGATGTTTTCTTTGATCTTTGGAGAGTCACACAGTGCCGACACACCCCACGAACAAAACCTTCTTTAAAGGTCTCAAATTGGGACAGCAGCTTAGCTTTGTTACATGATGTGCAGATTCGGGAGCCTTGCGACTCTTTCTTTACTTTAGGTTCTCTAGGCATAGGTACTACCTTTATACAAAAGAAAGGGGGCCGAAGCCCCCAATCTTAACACCATTTGCTTATTAAGCGCCCGGTGAACCGAAAATACCCAGTGGGTCAGATACGCCGAAGCTGTATCGCTCACGAGCCTTATATCGGCTGTTGCCTGTGTCAAAGTCTGCGTCCATGCTAGTTTGCATAGGTGAGCGGACAAAATGCTTCAGGCCGTTAGGTACGTCAGTCATCAAGAACCACGCATTGGTGTCAGTCAGGTAGTTATTTACTGTATAACCACCGGGGATTGAACCATTGTTGCGGATTGCGTTGATGTCGTTATCGGCTGTAGACACACGAAGCTCAGTATCCAACAGGCGCGTAGCAACGAATTGCAGGCTTGGTGGGATTACAAGCTTAGAGGGCTTAGCAGCGATAAGGAGACCGCGCTCATCAGTCCAACCAGCGATCTGGATAACGGCAGCTTCTAGTGAAGTCTCGTTAAGATCAGCTGCAACAGCAGGACGGTTTGAGTTAGTTCCACCAGAAACTAGTGGGTGGTCAGTCGCACACAAAGTCTTGCCGTCACCGTAGGTAGTACCAGCAGCGAAAGCGTTGTTGAGGATTGAAGCACCCTTAACTTGCTTAGTGTAAGCCATACCACGGGCCAGAGCCTTCGTATAACGTGAAGAGAGTGAATCGTAGAGGTTATCTTCGATTGCTTCCTCAGTTAGCGAGAAGCCCATAGCGATTGTCTCGTGAGTGTAACGAGCAGTCCACGCTTCTTGCGCGTTGTCATACTCGATTGCAGAACCTTCACCCTTAACAGGCGCGGCACTGAAACCAGACAACTTAGTTTCTTCCTCGAAAGAACGGTCAGAAGACTCAGTCTCGAAGATTTCGGCAGCCTCATCGCCATACTTAGCGTATTCGAGACCAAAGAGGGCGTTTAGACCCGGTAGTAGCTCCTTAAGGAGTTGCGCTCTTGAAATAGCCATTTGCTAGTCTCCTTATACGCCAGTAGTTGAATTGTACTGGTGAGTATTGAGCTTAACAATCAGCTCAACAAAAGCATCAGCACCAGTTGCGGTATCTGTGACAACATCAATTACTCGAACGGGAACAGTTGCTGTAACAACATCTGAGCCAGCGAGGACTGATTGTCCAGAATCTCCAGTAGCAGTATCGCCTGCACCTTGTACTACGGCCATATTAGAGCCGACAACAGTACGGTCTTCTGCGGTTACTGCACCACCACTTGTTACAGCAACTTTAAAAGCCGCCATAGGATCGTCTACTACGATAGCGTAAGCGTCAGTAACGCTAGTGCCGGGGTAGTATTGAGCCGGTGTGAACTGACCCAGAGAATTGACGTATTGAACGCCAACACAAACACCCACCGTAAGACCACTAGTGGTACCGGTGAACTTTTCACATGTGCCCGCCGCTACAGTTTGAACCATGTCACCCGCGAAGATAGCCACGTTGTATGTACCCGCAATAGGAATAAGGCGAGTAGCACCAGCGTAAGGCATACCGTCGATACGGTTGATTGGCTTAAAGCCGTAGGGAGCGCTGACTGTTGGATAAGCCATTGTATATAACTCCTAAAATTTAGTTTCCGCTGCCGAAAGTAACCTTCGTTTTCCTATCGTGAAATAGGGGCATACGAGGATCATTTTCGCGCATCAGGTTATTGTCCACAGAGTGAATTTGCGATTCAGCTTGGTGCTGGTAGTAATCGTTTCGCTCTGCAACAAGTTCTACTGGGGCCTTACACAGCATCAAACCACCAACGATGACATTATCTTTAAACCGCGCATCAGCGACAGCGTCAGTAAATATCTCGGGATGATCTTCTGCACGTACAGGCTCCCAGCCTTCACGTAATTTCGAGGAAATATTAGTGGCATCAGATTGACCGTTAGTCGCAATACGAACCCAGTGGTAAGTGTATCCGTCTTCAGGGGTGGGGTCAGGCAACACAGTGGGTCGCGTCCACGCCGTTTTACGGACCGTCTTTGTACGGGCTTCGAGGTCTCTATCTAGTCTATTTTGAGCCATTATCCTTTCCTCATTAGTTCAGCAGCCTGTTTGGCGTAAGTTTCCAGTGGTACTCCAAGTTTTTTCGCAATAGCTATTTGTGACTGCGTTAACCTAATTTTCTTAGGTCCTGTGCTCCGCGAGGCGGGGGCAACCACGTTACTAGATTTTTGCTTGGGTACTTCTGGTTCATCTTCAATCCCATCATCAAACTGATCGGGGAATACTTGTCGCATACGAGAGTTAATTTTCTCGTAGTAAGTATCTGATTGGGGGTCTACCCCGTCTTTCGTTAACTTGTTATGCAACCCTAATGCAAAGGCAGTCATCTCGTCGTCTGAGCCGAACCATGGGTTATCATCGCGCCATGAATCTGCTTTTTCGTCTCGCTGCACTTGAGGTTGGGGTACATCTACCTGCGTTTGTACAGGAGTTTCTTGAGGTTGTAAAGCCTGAATTTGCTTAGGTTTCAACCCGTTAACTTTATCTAAACGTATTTGAGCAGTATTCAGCGCAGTTTGAGCCTCTAATATAGCATCAGGCTCGCCCGACTCGTACGCATCTCTATACTGACGCTGCGCTATAGTTATCTCGTTCTGCACTTGCTTTTTAGCAGATTCGATAAGTGAGTTATGGCTCTGGTCTACTGAACCTTTTAGCTTCTCATTCTCAGCCATAAGGTTTTTAGCGTACTCTTCTAGGGCTTCTCGCTCACGTAAAGCCGCTTCTTTAGCTCTGCGCTCGTCGTGATACCCTTTGCTAAAGTGCTTAATACGGCTTTTTACCTTCTCAGAGTAATTCTCTAACTCTTCGTCAGTTACGTCTTGTGGGGGTTCAGAGGGTTTACGTCCCCGATCTTCTGGAGGTGTGTCGTCCTCTACCTCAATCTCTAATTCGCCCGCCTGTATAGTATCTTTGGCGGACTTCATGTCTTCTCGACCCACAGCACCTTCTACTTCTAAAGGCGCATCTTCTTCAGCAATATCCACCTCAATTTCTGCGGCTGCTTCTTTATCGGGATCGGGAAATTCAAATTCTACTTGTTGTCTAGGCATGGTCTATTCCTTATGCGCGCGAGACTGCTCGCGGATCATCGACGACGGCCTCAATAGAGTCGTCATTCATTAAACGATATTCCTGCTTTCCAACTTTAAAGCGCGTACCAGTATTGGCACGGAACATCACGTAATCACCTACCTCGCACCAAGGCCCAGTAGGGAACCGTTCTTTGTCACTATAGGCTTCTGCACCCATATCCAGCACACACCCGATAGTAGACAGGATGTATTCTTCCCGCCGCGTCTGGTCTGCCTTAATAAGACCACTGTCTCCAAAGGTCTCCTCCACGTTAGGAAGGGCAATAAGCACCCTATACCCAACGGGCTTAGGGATAGAGGCTTCTAACTCTGCCTCTTCTATAGCTTCCTCTTCTATACGTTCTTTGCGCTTTAGCTCTAATGCAGTCATTGCTGGGGATACGGACGCGTCAGCGCCGACCCCACTAACTGTTATAGTCTCAGTCATCGTCGTCTTCCATATAGTTACGCGAAAGGTCATTGATCTCTCTTAATGCAGCGTTCAGACCTCGGATCACGCCACATACTTCCCGATATTCAGCAAAGTCTTTAGCTCCGCCGCTTTTCAGGAAATCTTCGCTGGAGCCTTGAAGCTCCGTTAATTTTTCATTCAGCACGTCAAAGACGGTTTTAGCCATTATCTTCCCTGCCCTCTATATTCTTTGAAACTGCGACGTTTGTGTTTGTTCATCGAGTTAATCTTAAAGGCACCGTCGCCGATACTGGTGCCTTTCTTACCTTTATTAAGTTGTACGGCATCGCCTGAACTCATTCCTGACTTTTTAGCCACCTTGTGGTCCTCGCTGTGTTTGCTGCGCTTTAGCCATGTCCAAAATAGCTTTCGCTTCTTCTAGATCGTTCTTAGCCTCTGCTTGCTGGTTCTGTGTGGCTATACGTGCGGCCTCAATGCTAGCTGTGCGTTCTGCTTTCTGTGCATCCAACTGTAGTCGGGCTGCGGCTTCTGCGACATCTGCCTGATCCTTAGCTGCCTTACGCTGTTGCTCTTGTTGCTTCAACTGTAGCTCGGCTTGCTGCATCTGGAAGATCGGGTCTTGGGCTTGTTGCTGAGCCTGCTGTTGGGCAGCCTGCTGTTGTTTCTGCTGTGTAAGCTGCTGTCCCGCCTCTGCCATAGTCTGAGCAAGAAGTACTTCCATTTCTTCCGGCATCTCTTCGTTTGGTGCAGGTAAGGTAACGCCCAGTTTGTTTTCCATCTCTTGACGATACTGGAAGGCTACGTGCTCGCCGATATGTGCACTTAAAGCAGACATGATCTGCTGAGCGGCTGGGTTTTGCCCAATAAACGCCATGATGGATGGGTCTTGCATAAACGCTTGGTGGGTAGCAATGTGCGCCGCATGGTCTTGATAAATAAAGGCTTTTATCGGCTTACCGACTAGGGCGTTCATATTCTCGCTTACCGGATCGGAAGGCTTGATGTCATCCTTGGTAGGTACGAGCTTGTCGGCATTCTTGATACCTAAGACTTCGATCATCTGGCGATGAAGCTGCGGGAGGTCGTAGATTTGTGGGGTGGCCTGTGCCATCTGCAACACGGTTTGGTACTGGACCACTCGTTGGGCCATCGTGCTGCTATTGGGGTCGCTGACAGGAATTACTTCCACCATAGCGTAGTCGGCTCTACGAGCACGAGGTTCACCACGGTCAGGCACGTACATATACTCTTCAGGGGCGTACTCGGCGATGATTCTTCTTAGGAGTTTAAATTCCTGCTTCATCGAGTAATGGACACGGGATTGCACCGCAGCCATTGGTTTTAGAGTACGTTCTAGTAGAGCAAGTGTTGTTCCAACAGGAGCATTGGCGCTCATGTCGGATATGTTCATGTCTGAGATCGCCCCCAAACGTCGGCCTTCTTCTGTGATCTGCTGCAATAATGCAAGAAGAGTTTGGCTTGGTTCTTTATAAGGCAGCGGCATAATGTTGTCGCGTATGCTGCCAGAGGGTACATCTACATCACGGAATTCGCCCGGACCAATCGGTGTGTCGTCGCCCTTAACTCGTAGTCCGCGAGACTTGAGACCACCGGGGAGATTGGATAGGGTTCCAGCGTCCACGAGCTGACGGATAATGCTAGTGCCAGCTTTAGCATAACCACCAATAATATGTATGAGGCCGAGTCCATAAAATCCAAATCCGGGGACGTACGCATAGTGTACGAAATGTTGACGTTTTAGCATCAGTGGGTCGTCAATATTCCAGTTACGTCGTATAGCTAGAATCTTGCCTGTACCCTTCTCAAGCGTTACCACATAAGGCTTTGCAATCTGTAGGTCGTCGTCTTCACCCTCAGCGTCTACACCGTCAATAATCAGGTCAGCATGGACCTCAAGTATGGTGTAACGATCATCTGAAGTTAACGATACGCCAGATTGCTCTGCTTTCGCCTCTTCTATATCCGTAAAGAAAGATACTGGATCACCTAATTCGACTTCGCGGTAGAACCCAGCAGCCTGAAGTTTCACAACTTCGTTCTTTGTCTTGCGCATGACGTGCGTAACACGCTCCGCTGACTCAATATTAGAGGCACCGTAGGGTACGATTACATCTTCAGCAGGGATATACAGGGCGGTTTGGCGTCCCATGTTGGGGTCATAGTACACCTTCTTAAAGGCGGAACCAGCCAAACCAAGGCTATATAGCAGCCTCTCATGTTCGGGGCGGTATTCTACCATAATCTCAGTTAATTCATAGTTCATATCCGTCTTAACACGGAGAGCTGCGTCTTCTTTCTCTTTAGTAGCTTCACCAAGAATCTTTGTCTTAACAGGACCGGCAGCAGGGAACGTCTCGCTCATGGCCTCAGCTTGGAACCGGATAGCCGCTTCCGCCAAAATGTTGCTGTAAACACCACAAGAGTTTTCCCAAGGCTCAGTGCGCTCTTCGTACTTCATACCCAAAACATCAAGACCAGCAACGTAGCTGTCTGCCCAGTCGCGTCGAGCTGAAGTATCCCCGTCGATGGCTTCTTCTAAGTCCCCAGATATTTCTTGTAGCTGGCTGTCTTCTAGGTACTCAGCGAGGTTGGCATCAAAGGGCGCCATATCTAGGTCTTCGTTTTCTTCTCCGAAGCTAATCTCAACGCTGCCGTCTTCAAGTTCTATCATGACAGGCATGTCTTCATCGGTGGCGATAGCCATCTCGATCATGGCGTCGGGTTCACCCATCTCGCCCATCAACTCTTCATCAATGCCTTCGGGCATTCCGTACAAACCTTTTTCAATAGCCATGTTAGCTGTCCTTTAGTAAAATCCGCCGCGATGCCTGTAGAGAGACTCGCTTTCCGCTTCGTCAGTTGGTAGGGAAATAAATCCGCCTTGACGAAAACGCATCAATGCCATTATGGTAGTATCCACCAAGTCATCGTTAGACATAAACGGAAAGCCCGCTACTTCTTCTACTAGCTCTTCCGCCCAACGTGTTTGGGGAACCCACACAAGTCCAGATCGTACTATATCAGCAACGGAGTTTAAACGCGCAGTTTTATCTCCTGACCCTCTGTGCGGTGTATATTCCTGCACCATCAACCCAGACCTACGCATCTCCTGATACAGTGGTGTACCACTACTCTTCTTCTCCACAATAAACGCATCTGGCTCCCACTCGTTGTACTGCTCCCAAGCCAACTCTTTTAGCTCTGGAAATTCAAGCCTGCGTTTGATTGAATTTAAAAGTATGATGCAGTAACAGTTCTCCTCCTCATGAAAGAAAACGCCCCACGTAGTGAGTGCCGTGTAGTCAGCTCTATTATTCTTTTCGGCCGCCGCGTCAAGCGTCATGATTATATATTCACAGCTAGGCGGGTCTTCGTGCGGCCACTCCATCCACCACTCGCGCTTAACCATTGCGGCTTCTTCTGCCGTAGGCTTCTGCTGATACTGGGCATTCCACTGGAACACCGGCATTGACGCTTTAGTTCTATACAGGGCATCAAGATCAAAGAACTCAGGCCACAGCGGTTTCTCGATAGTCTTGTGTATGGTTAGCAACCGGTTCTTAGGGTCAGGTACTTCCGACTCTACTTCTAAAATCGCTGGAAATTCAACAACTTCGTACTTATCCGCTAGCTCATTCTGCGCCATATCCCGAACCACGCGGCCAGTCAGGTCGTCCAAGTGCCATCTGGTCTGTACAATAGCGATCCGCCCGCCGGGCATGAGACGAGTACGGGCACCGAACGTAAACCATTCGTACGCTTTGTCGAAAACGTCTAAGTTACCGCTAATAATGTCTTGCTCGTTATGTGGATCGTCTACCAAAAGCAAGTGGGCACCACGACCGGCGAGTGCTGAACCCACACCACAAGCAAAATACTCTCCACCTGCACTTGTGTTCCAGCGCCCTGCGCTTTTTGAGTCCGACGCTAGCTGTACTGTAGGGAATATAGCCTGATATTCAGGCGTAGAGATAAGATTTCGCACTTTTCGACCAAAATCTACAGCAAGATCAGTAGTATGCGAGACCATCAGCACCTTTTTGTCTGGGTTACGCCCCAAAAACCACGCCGGAAAGTAAATAGAGATAAGCTGGCTCTTGCCATGACGCGGGGGCATGTTCACACAAATACGATCTTGGCCTGTACCCTCTACATCCTCACCGTCTGGCCCGTACTCTTTACCCCGCTCGATGTCCATAAGCATGTCAGCTAGGATTCGGTGGTGTTTTCCTACCTTATAGTCAGTCTGCATCTGTTTACAGAACTCTATTAGGTCATTATAAGCTGCTTCGGAGCGCTGCCTAGCCTCTAACTCCTCTACAATCTTTAGTATCTCGGCCTGTTCGTCGGGGCTGTAGGAGTTTAGGTTCTGTAAAAGCAGGTCTATCTCTTCCGCAGTGAATTGCGGAGCCGCAGTTGGTATGGGTACAAGGTTTGTGTTTACGGATTTAGGGTTCCGCATCAGAGCCGCCCTCGCCTACCACCTCATACACCCCATCGGCATTCTTCTTCAGTACTTCCAGCTTTTCTCTTAGTTTCTCGCGTAGTTCCGCCGCGTTTTGATGGGTTACTGTAATTTCTTTACGCTCTGTGAACAGCCCAACGTCGGTCATCTTGCCCAGAAGCTCCAAGGCACGTATCCGTATGCGGGCATCCGCATTCTCTGTCTCGAGGATTAGCTTGTTAACAACCGTGTTTCGGATTTCAGCGGAGTGGGTAGCGACCAAGTGCCCGAACTCTTTCAGGATGTCGTTGGTCTGGATTATGACGGCGGGGGTTAAGCTGTTGAATCTATTGTGGTTTAGAGCTTTTGAGGTCTTCTCTACGTTTTCTGCGTAGGTGGTAACTAGTGCGGCAGCGGTGTCATTGTCAATATCGTCGGCGTCGTCGAATTCTAAGCCGTGATCTTCTAGCTCGTTTATTGTACGGACGGCAGCATCTACACGTTCCTTGAGGTCCATGTACGCAGCGTCGTCTGGTACTTCCATACCGAACTCGGGGTCGAGGGCTAAAGCCATCTATGTAAACACCTTTTTGCAAGCGGTTAAGCTGATGGGGTGGAGTATAGGAGGTTGTGGGGTAAGGCGCAAGGGATAAAAGTCTTACAGAAATCAAAGCGAGTCTTACAGAAATCAAAGCAAGGATGCAAATAGGGGGTTTCGATCCTTGTCTGCTTTTTACAAAAAATTTTTTGGTTTGGCGAAATAAAAGAAGGTTGGGGTAGTTGGTATTTGGAGGGGGTGGGGTGCGAGCCGTGGGCATAATAAAAAAGAGGGGGTGGGGTAGGCTAAGTTGTTTTGGGTTCGCACTTACGCCCGGGGGGGCTTATGTATTACTGAATAACTGGATATCTGGGATAACTGGAATAACTAGCTAACTCAGCTGTCATGCGGGTTGTGGGTAAAAAACATCTAAAATTACTCAGAAACCAAATCATTTGAGTAAAATAGTATTACATGCGCGGGCTGGCACCAGCGAGCTGCAAGTGGGGGGTCGGGGGGCGGTGGGTCACTAGGTCGCGCATCGTCACAGAAAAGGGGGCGCCTGCAAAGCTGCACGAAACTCGCCTGTTATCGAATTCGATAACAAAATTTCTCTAACAAAATCAATAACTTACGATGCCTATTGACTAGGCTAACTTGTTTTGCTACATTAGAAACCGTCAACGAAGAGGGGATTCCTCGGGAGACAAATTTTTGGAGTTACACATGAACAAAGCAATCTCAAAGACTACAGGCGCAGCGATCACTTCTTTTGTCGGCGCACAGACTACGGCCTACGGCAAGATGACAGCGGTATGTGATCTACTGATAGCGGACGGTCACACTGATCTGATGAAGTATCGAGCACCGGCGAAGGACGAAGACGCCACGTTCTATGATAGCCTAGTGAAGTATGTGGTGAAGGGTTACGAGGCGAAGACTCAAGCGCTACTGGCGATGCCCGCTAAGGAGTTGAACGAAGAGCAGAAAGCCGAAAAGCGCAAATGGGGAATGCGCAAAGGCCGCGACATCGCCGACATCCGCAACGCCATGACCAAACGACTACACCGCGAAGAGAGCAAGGGCGCAACGACACCCACCGCGGACGAAGTAAAATGGGTCGAACGACTGGCCGCAATATCTAAGAAGGCCGCGGGTAAGGAGGCTGCACCGTACGACACAGTCGCCCTACTGAAACACATCAACGCAGCGATCAAGATACTCGCTGGTAAGTAAACTCACCGCCGCCCGAAAGGGCGGCACCTTTTAAGGAGAGGCATAGGCACAGAATTTCATAGGGGTCGAGGACGATAACGCTGCTACGGAGAGCACCACAGCCCACACTCAACGAACCAAACCGCCTTCGGGCGGTTTTTTTATGCCTCGAAAAAATCCTGATACCAGTTCTCTCACAGCGGGCTGCACGAGCGGCGCGCGCTCCAAACCTCTCGATACCAGTTCTCTCTCAGCGTGCCGCGTGAGCAGGATTTGTTATCGAATTCGATAACAGGAAGGGGGCTTGTAACCCGTGTAACTTTTGCTCGGTTACAAGGAATGAGGGGTTTTTCGATTTTACTATTTTAGTTTTGTTTAGTTTTATTTAGTTATTATTATTATTATATATATTATTTTTATTTTTTTTATCTGTTACCTTTGTTACCAATGTTACCAAGAAATCACCACTTTTATTTTCAGCAACTCAACAGGGACAATTCTCCGACCCTTCTCCCCCCTTTTGCGTATGCGTCAGGGAATGTGTAAAAACTTGGTAACATTGGTAACTTGGTAACATTGCTCTACAACCCGCGCCACGACTAGACTTTACCGTAACCCGTTTTTCGACCCCTTGGTTACATTGGTTACAAAACCACCACTTAGAATAAACATGTTTCAGAACCTTGACTCAGAGGCCAAAAACACGAGATAATAGTTTTGTTAGATGAAACACCGCATGAAACGCAACAACAACAAAGCAAACCTTGTTATCGAATTCGATAACAAAACAAACCCAACAGAAACGGAGCAAGATCATGGACAACAAAGCACTAGCAGCACACCTCATTCATTTACTACATCAGGTTAACCAAGCCGAAGCAGTTGAGGGAAACACTATTGACCACGCTTACTCTCGACAAGATAGCGTTTACGGTAAGTTGCATGACGCGTTAGAGATTGTCGCACCAGAAATCCTAGCAGATTATTTAGTAGCAGGTGACGTAGCCTAACCAACCCGCCCCCGAAAGGGGGCACAAACTGGAGCAACAAAGCATGGGTAAAGTAAAGCAAGAACTACTAACCGAAGTCGGCTGCATGGTATGCGAAACCTTGTATCCAAAAGAACGCGCTGCGCTAGGCTATCGAACCTGTACCGATTGCGGTGAGGTACTAGCCAAACAGGAATCACAACGCTACGCCGTTGTACCAATGCATAAATCAAATTATGTGCCCATCACTAACCTAGCCGACCTGCGCGGCATCAACAACAAAGGGGGATTCTTCCGATGAGAAAAACAGCGGGAACATCAAACCACGCAGTGGGCGAGTGCTACAAGCCGCACTCAAAACTAAACATCCACGACCCAGATAATAAGTACGTGTGGGCAGATGTGGTAGCTAGAAAAAAGCTGTTATCGAATTCGATAACATTAGTCGGCGGTGCGCTAGGCGCACTTGGTTTCATCACAGGCATTTACTGCCTAGTCTTTTTGGGGATGTTGTTATGAAACAGTACGAATCTTGGGGCGCGATGTTAGCGCAGGAAGTAGAAAAAGCAGGGGACACAATAGTCGCCTCGACACTAACCCGAAGCCAAGCGGACGCGCAGTTCAGCAGTGGATGGGGTACCCCCGAAGGGTGTGCGTTTACGGCGTGGGGTGAGAAGTATGTGTACTTTCCTGCGACCTATGATGGCGCGGAGTGGGTAGCAAAGGTACCGCGAAACCCTTGTGATGAACCAACCGAACACGTTGGAGGTTGAGGCATGACAGACAAACCCAAGTTCAAGCCCGCTGTAACCAACAAAAAACCCTGCGAGGTATGCCACGCTCAAATCCGTGCGACCAAAGGGAACGACTTCTGCGAGCCATGCGCTGCGCACATAAACTTGTTTAACTACCTGTGGAGGATAACCGACCATGAAAGACTCGAACGATAACGCAACACTGGACTGGGTGGACATCGCGAACGACCCGCGACCTGAACTACCCCCAAACCCTGCGCTCGACAAAGCGCTAGCTAATATCATCAACGTAACACTGCAAGATTTACTTGCTGAATATAACTAAGGAGCACGACCATGAATGCAATAACTGAAACACTACCAACCGTACACGCGCCAACAATATCCTCCTCAGCCCTCCGCGTGGGGCTATCTATCAGCGTACCAACCATGCGCAAGATGGATAAGAAGGCAACGCGCGATGTAATCGCACACAATCGGGCACAAACAGGTTCGGCTAACGTGAGCAAGAAACTCATCAAGAGCACAGCCCACGAGGATATGACCAAGCTAGTGGCGTCTATCCGTGCCTACCATAGAGATCAGACCGTGCCTTGGGGTGACATGGGTGACCGGCTTGTATCTAACGTGAGCCTCATCGACTACAAGAACAACATAGCGCAGCTCGAGGACGAGTTCTGGGACTTAGCGCAACAAATCCTAGACGGCTACCCGCAAGCAGTAGCACAGGCACAACTCCAACTGGGTGATATGTTCAACGAGGACGAGTACCCATCGGTCGAGGTGCTGCGGCGCAAGTTCAAGTTCTCTCTAACCTTCGAGGCAGTGCCGGACGTGGGGGATTTCAGAGTAGACATCGGTAACCAAGCGGCGGACGAGATGCGTGAGCAGTACAAACAAGTATTAGAATCCCGTATCAACGCAGTCAAACAAGACCTAACCGAGCGACTACTCGAACCGTTGCAACGCATGAGCCGTGGACTGGACTATAGAGAGGGCGAGAAACCATCGGGGTTCAGAGATACGCTAGTCGACAACGTGCTATCTATTGTCGAGCTGATGCGCACTTGTAATCTGTCCAACGATGCGCGACTCACTGACATACAGCAACAGCTTAAGCGAACGCTGACAGGTGTAACACCTGATGGGCTGCGCCGTGACCCCAACCTGCGAGCCAAGACCAAGCAGGATGTGGATACGATCATCAAAAACCTCCCCTCGCTAGGTTTCTAGCGGGTGGGCGTACTATTGACACAGCGGTGCGAAACCGTTGATAATAATAACTGAAACAAAGCAAGACCGCACGAAACGCAACACCAACCCAACCTGTTATCGAATTCGATAACAAACTAACGGAGCACGACAATGAATAACGCAACTACAGCAAGCAACATATACGCACTGGGCATCAACCAAGTCGCCAACCTCATCGGCACCATCGGGCGGGACATCACGGTAGTAGTGCAAGGTAACATGGGGACAGGCAAGTCCTCGATCATCAACATCCTCGCTGACCGTTTCCCAAACCACAAACCTGTTTACCTAGACTGCACAACGCTAGTCGATTCGGCTGACATGTTTATGGTGAAGTATTCAGAGGACGGCAAGACATTCAAGACCGTACCACTCGAAGACCTTGGGCTGCACCTGCCCGACCAACCTGTAATCCTAATGCTAGACGAGATCGGTAAGTGTAACCGCTCAGTTATCCTAGCCTGTAACCGCATCATGCTCGAACGTAAGCACAGCGGGTATGAGCTGCACCCTGACAGTATTGTATTCGCTACAACTAACTTAGGTGCGGAGGGTCTAGGTGACCTGCTACCTGCACATACTCGTAACCGCATCACCGTAGTTACCATGCGTAACCCTGACAACATGGAGTACATCGAGTGGGGTATCGACAACGACATCGACCCTATCATACTTGGTTTCTGTAAGGAGCACCCTGAGTTATTCCACAGCTTCGAGCAGTACGAGAACCCAGACGAGAACCCCTACATCTTTCACCCACGCAGTGCACGAGCTGCTTTCTGGACACCACGTGCTGGCGAGAAGTCTAGTGACATACTCAAAATGCGCCACTTACTAGACGACACACAGCTCACCGCTGCGCTCATTGGTACGATTGGTGACCGCACTGCGCTAGACCTAGCTGCCTTTATATCCCTAGCTGACAAGGTACCAACCCGCGATCAGATAGAGACCGACCCGATGAATGCGCCTGTACCTGACAGCCCTGCCGCTGTGTGCATGGTGGTGTATCGAGCACTGGCAACTATCGAGCGCAAGTGGGTAGATCAATGGCTGACTTACATGAACAGGTTATCCAAGGAAGCACAGGGTTTGTTTGTCAATGGCGTACGTGCACCACAGTACAGCCGACGTGACTACGTAGTGCAGCACAAGAAGTTCCAAGACTGGTGCATGGCTAACAACTACATGTTCAGTGCTGACAAATAGGAGAACGAATCATGCTAGCAATCAACACACAACTATCCGCCGAGCAGCGGCTATCTAAGAACATCACAGCCATCATGGGCAACCCGAAGTACGTGGCGCTCGCAGGTGTACTGATGATTGGCGAGAAGGGTATCAAGGACGACTGCCCTACTGCCTACACTAACGGACGCGATGACTACTATGGTCGTGCGTTTGTCGATGGACTGGCAGACTCAGAGTTCCGGTTCCTTATCTTGCACGAGACATACCACAAGCTGTTTAAGCATCTCACTACATGGGAACACCTATATAAAGACGATGCGCAGCTAGCCAACATGGCGTGTGACTATGTAATTAACCTGATGATCGCTGACGAGAACCGTGACATGTTTGCGGTGATGCCCAAGGACGCAGAGGGTAACGCGATAGGCTTGCTCGATGAGAAGTTCCGCAACATGGACACAGCGCAGGTCTACAAGATACTGAAACAAGAACAGGAAGAGAACGGTGGTGGTGGGGAAGGTGAGGGTGAAGGTGGTGGGCTAGACGAACACGACTGGGAAGGTGCGCAGGAGATGAGCGCAGACGAACAGCGTGAGTTAGCACAAGAGATCGACCAAGCCGTACGCCAAGGTGCGCTGACCGCAGGTAAGGTAGGCAGTGGAGGCAACCGAGCTATCGACCAACTGCTACAGCCCGAGGTTAACTGGCGCGAGGTGCTACGTGAGTTCATTACAGAAACGTGTCGAGGTAACGACGACAGCACGTGGAGACAACCTAGCAGACGACACCTAGCGATGGGCATGCTTAGACCAAGCGGTATTACAGAGCGAGTGGGCGAGCTAGTCATTGCCATAGACACGTCGGGTAGTATCGGGCAACACGAGCTGACCAAGTGCCTGAGTGAGATCAAGGGTGTGTGCGATACAGTAAGACCCGAATCCGTTCGCATACTGTACTGGGATACCAAGGTGTGCAGTGACGAGCTATATGGTGACGTACCCAACGCATGCGCTTCTCTCGAACAACTTACACAAACAACCAAGCCCGCAGGTGGTGGAGGTACGAGGGTGCAGTGTGTGCCTGACTACATACGCGACAACAACATCAACGCACAGGCAGTAATCGTGCTGACTGATGGCTATCTAGGTGGTGACTGGGGTGCATGGACTATGCCCCTGCTGTGGGGAATCCTAGATAACAAGAGTGCCCGACCTACAATCGGCAAGACGTTACACATCAACCTATAACTAACAGGAGCAACATCATGAGAAACCACATAGAAAAAACATTCGGATTTGACGCATCACTTAACCGCGCGATGGAGGACAGCTATTATTCCCCACAAATGGCAGATGAGTTAGTCGCGTTACAGAAACGTATTAAGAAGTCTCACCCATTCGCCAAGTTCAGACACACCGCAGACGATGCGTTAGCTATACACCTTAGCCCACAAAGTATGTGCTTCGATGCCAAGGTATCGTGGGACACGGACGCCTACATAGTTATGACTGTAAGCACCCGCCGCGAACGCGAAATCTCATACGACGACACCGATAAATACGGCATAGCCTACAGTGATAGACGTTTCACTAGCATAACCAAGACCCTAGCCCGCGCGACTAAGCTAATCAAAGATACCAAAAGCGCGACAGGTGAGCGTGTGTTAGAGAAAGTTATGCAGGGAACTATACCCCCCTTTGGGCGGGGTCTTCAGCAAGCCCAAGAGAAGCTAGACACCTTACAACGTGACGTGTTCAGCTCAATGAGAAATTCCCTAACCAGTGATGCGCTGCTCGAATACTCCTTAGCTGCTATGGAACAACGCCCAGTACGTGCCGACATACGACACCAAATTGAGGACTGCACGACCCAATACTTGGAGCGTAAAAAAGATTTGGGTGACTCTATTGCTGCGTGCGATGGGCTACAGACTCTTTCTATATACAAGCTAAAGAACATAGACAAGGTGTTCTTTCATTACAGAGACACGACCGCAGGTGAGATGCAGCGCATCAAGCATGTAGACGATGTAAACAAGTTACCCCAAGAAGTTCTGGCTAAGCTGTCTGTGTTGCAAGCTACAGGTATAGATGCGATGGAGACCGTAGGGTATTCGTATGACACTAAGGTGCTGACTAGTATTGGCTGCGTGACCAGAGACGCATACGTCTATGACTTTGTTGAAGATGCTATGTGTGTATACATCTCGCCCGAAACAATGGCTGAGGTAGAAACTCTTGTCGGATACTAACGCACCACTGTCACCAGACAAGTATACCTACCGAGTCGAATTCATTGGGGATACAGCCAGAGTGCAGTGTTTTGGTATACCCATACACGCATGCGCAGAGTTCGAGGAAGAGACAGTGTTACCTATTGCTGAGCTACCCGACTGGATGACACGACGTGTTGCTGTACTGTGCACCATGTCATACGAACCACCTACCGAGTTTGTTAATAAGATCGGTAGGAGGATAGGCAAATACGTTTACTGGATATTTTACGAAGGAGAAGACGATGGCGCTGACACCGGAAAAGAAAGTTAAGAACGCTATAGTAAAACAGTTGAAGTTGTTCGGGGATTCTGTATATTATTTCTTTCCTGCAACAGGTGGTTACGGGCGTAGTGGCGTGCCCGATATTGTAGGATGTTTCAACGGTAAGTTCTGGGCAATAGAATGTAAGGCAGGTAAGAACACCACGACCGCTTTACAGGACAGAGAACTTAACGCCATACGTAACGCGCGTGGTGAAGCGTGGGTAATCAACGAAGAGAATGTTGATGCAGTTGCCCTGATGTTTAGAAAGTTTTTGTAGTTTGGTAGGGGGTAGGGTTTTCATGGTTACCTACCCCGTGTCCCAGTGGGCGGTGGGCATATTCAGCAAAACACCCTCAGTTAACGATCGCGGTCACGGCATTTAGTTTTGTTAATCAAGCTAGTGCCTCCTACGTGATGCGTTGCCGAGTAAGCCACGAGAAGGTTAGTCGTGTTAAGCAAACAAGTTGAACTGAATGGGTGGGAATACTTGTTGGTGCAAGCACGCACCACAATTTAAATATAAATAAGGATAAAGATGATGGACATGACAGATAAAATTTTTGCAGTAGACGATGTACCGCCACATGATTTGGAAGACCACTTAAACGAATTAGCAACAGACCATTGGGTTTTGCATAGCATAGAAAGTGTTAGCACCGCCGAAGGGACACTGTGTGGCTTTACTGTAATTGCGTATAGGGCGCATGACTGGGAAGCCTACTTCGAAGCGAACAAGAAAAAGTGGGAAGCAGAGTTAGATGCGGAGAAAAAAGCTGAGAAGTACTGGGCAGCTAAGATGGCTGAGAATAATGGAGGACACGCTAATGAGTAACAGAGACTCTTTAGACGCAGACTTAGATAGATGGCAAGACGAGCAAGACGAGGATTACATTAACCCCGCTGATGCCGCGCGTGAACGTGCTGAGTACTTAGCTGACCAAGAAGACTGAAGCCAGTTCTCTAGGAGATGAGGATGAGTAACGAAGAAATCAGAGATATGCTTAAACTGTTTGCTCGCCAGTTAGAAATAGCAGCGGAACTTAAGCAATTAAAGAAGGAAAACAAATGAGTGGTAAAGGAAGCAGACGTAGACCAACCCTTATCCCCGCCAAAGACTTTGGGGATAACTGGGCAAAAATCTTTGAGAAACCAAAACAGAAGGAAGAAGAGAATGTTAACAGCAGAAGTACCAAGAACGAAAATGAGCGACCCCGTAGTGAACAAGCAGACAGCCCTACAGACACAAACGGGCGGGACGCACTATAAGAACATGGCTATTCAACCTGCCGAGTACGCAGAGAAGAACGGCTTGTCTTTGTTGGAAGGTAACGTAGTGAAATACATAACTAGGTGGAAGTTGAAGGGGCAACCCTTGTCAGACTTAGAGAAAGCTAAGCACTGCATCGACCTGCTAATCGAGATACACAACGTCAAATGAAAATAACTATAGAAGTAGATGGCGCTGATGCCGAAGAACTTGTTGCCCTAGTACAACGTGCAGCAGAGGCGGTGGAAAAACTAGAAGCCATACTCGAGGAGTTCGAAGATGCTGATAAAGTGTAATGCCGCCGATCACCTGCACCTAATAAAAGATGATCCTGTACGCCCCGACTTGTTTGAAGGGAACATAAAAAGGTTTGAAGACCCGTTCCATGTTTACGCAGAAGTGAATGATGAGACGGGTGAGATAGCCGCAGTTGTTTGTGTAATAGTTTGCAAGTTTGTTCCGCAAGATGAGTTACAGATACAAGCAGTTGCCGAGGGGCGACTTACCGAGATAGAAGAAAAACTTGAGGAGCGGGAGAAAATATATGGGGAGTTGGGCACCGTGCTGTGCCCTTACTCAATCTGGTCTTACCAACGCGGACATGGTAGAAAGTTAATTAATAATCTATTGGAAGCTGCGGCGGTAATACACCCAGAAGTAGATGCAGTAATAACTATGTCGCCACACACCGCTACCGCTATGAAGTTCCACTTGGACAACGGCGCAGATATATTTGGTACGAACGCAGAGTGTGTTAACTACGAGTACGAGGTGCCTGATGTCATACTTCACTGACCCTATGGCTGCGATAGAAGAAGCAGAGTACATAGCAAAAGAAGAGAAGCGCACTATGTGTGTGGTGGAAGTTGAACCTAATATGATTGTGGTTGTACCAAAAAAAGCCGCTGTAGATATGGGCGGCATAATATTAGAAACCTGCGTACCTTTTGAAGAGAACCACAACATATACGACTAAAGGAAATGATGATGTTTGTAATAGATAGCTATGGTATAAAACCACCCCGCCGTCTTTCGGCTAAAGAAAGAGCGGCTAACCAAGAAAGCATTAGAATGATTAAGCGTAGATGGAATACGTTCGATGATGAAACACGTATGCGTGCGACGAAAACAATACGTTGTTTAGAAACCCAAGGGTTTTTCAGATGATTACCCCTGCGATGATGTGCGTTGCTATGGCAGTGTACTTTGAAGCAAGGGGTGAACCGACAGCAGGACAGATTGCTGTAGCTCATGTAATACAAAACAGAATCGAAGACCCACGTTACCCAGACAATGCGTGTGACGTGGTTAAGCAGGGGTACTACTGGAACGGTGTACCTATAAGAAACAAGTGCCAGTTTAGTTTTTATTGTGACGGTAAGTCGGACGACCCGAAGAACAAACAGGCATGGTTTAACTCGTTGTACATTGCGCACTTAAGTGGGTTCGTACCGGATACTACACAAGGCGCGACCCACTACCATAGTACAGAGGTGTTTCCACAGTGGGCATACAACGCCGAGATAACTACTAAGATTAACAAACATATTTTTTACACAGGTATTAACTAGTGACTACAACAAAGATAGATCGGCCCACGCTAAACGAAAAAGAAAAACACAGTGCGAAGTTGGCACAACAAGTAGCAGAGTATCTAGCCCAAGGGGGTACGATAACTAGATGTCCTGATCGTGCGTTTACAAAAACCGAAGGCCCCAAGAAAAAATTTGCCGGTAGTCAGTTTGATTCTTTAACTGACCCAACCAACCGAGACGTAGGGGCATACCGGCCTACAAAAAACAAAGGTGGTAGTGAGTAATGACCAATATATGGCGCATAAAAGTGTGTAAAAAGCATCTTACAAGGCGCATTAAAGTGGAAAAGCAACATGTATGAATACAATTGCAAGATTGTGAGAGTCGTAGATGGAGACACAGTAGATGTGGATATTGACCTTGGCTTTGATACTTGGAAGTGCGGTGAGCGCATACGTCTTTATGGTGTTGATACTCCAGAGTGCCGCACAAGAGATGCAGAAGAGAAAGCTGCCGGACTCGTGGCAAAGAAGTTTGTCGAGGACGCACTGCACGTCGGAGGAACGTACACCCTAACTACCCGAGAGAAGGGTAAGTTCGGGCGCTACTTGGGAGTCATCATGTTAAGCGACAGGACTTCAGTAAATGCCGCACTAGTAAGTGAGAACTTAGCAGTACCGTACCACGGGCAAAGCAAGCAAGAAATAGAAGACGCACACGCAGCGAACTATGAAATTCTAAAAGATAGGGGATTGATATAAAGTGAATATAATAACGGTAGACTTCGAGACGTACTACGACAAGGCGTTTTCTCTTAGTAAGCTAACAACCGAGCAGTACGTGCGAAGCCCCGAGTTTGAGGTCATAGGACTTGCGGTTAAAGTTAACAGTGGTGAAACAGATTGGATAAGTGGGCCATTCGATGCGGTTAAAAAATACTTACACGCTAACTACGATTGGGAAGGTTCTGCTGTCCTTGCCCATAACACTATGTTTGATGGCGCTATTCTTAGTTGGCTGTTTGATATTCACCCTAAGCTATGGCTTGATACGCTGTGTATGGGCCGCGCGTTACATGGTACGGAAGTTGGTGGTTCGCTTAAGTACTTGGCTGACATGTATGAGATCGGCGAGAAAGGTAACGAAGTCTTAAACGCATTAGGTAAGCACCGCGCAGATTTTACTGAAGAAGAACTAGAACGGTACGGTGACTACTGCATACAAGACGTTGAGCTTACCTATCAGTTGTTTGAGATATTCCTAAAAGTATTCCCGAAGAAAGAACTTAAAGTAATCGACATGACGCTGCGTATGTTCACCGAGCCTAAGTTGGAGTTGGACGTAGGTAGGCTAGAAGATCACTTGGATACGCTGCAAGAACAAAAAGAAAAACTACTCGAAGAGTGTGGCATCGAGAAAGAAGAGCTGATGTCCAACCCTAAGTTCGCTAAGGCACTTGAGTCGCTGGGCGTTACCCCGCCAATGAAAACAAGTCTACGTACGGGTAAGGAAGCCTTTGCTTTTGCTAAGAGCGACGAGGGATTTAAAGCCCTACAGGAACATGAGGACGCGCGAGTACAAGCCCTAGTAGCTGCACGAATAGGTTTGAAGAGCACACTAGAAGAGACACGCACCGAGCGGTTTATCGACATTGGTATACGCGGGACAATGCCCGTACCGATTCGGTACTACGCTGCACACACAGGAAGGTGGGGCGGTTCCGACAAGATAAACCTACAAAACCTACCATCACGCGGTCCGAACGGCAAGGTATTGAAATCATGTATTTGCGCCCCCGAAGGCCACACCCTGATCGAAGCTGACTCTGCGCAGATAGAGGCCCGGGTGTTAGCTTGGTTAGCAGGACAAGTTGATCTAGTTATAGCGTTCGAGAATGGTGAAGACGTATACAAGAAGATGGCGGCTACTATCTATAATAAGAAGGTAGACGAGATAGACAGCTCACAACGCTTCATCGGTAAGACTACTATTCTAGGTGCGGGCTACGGTATGGGTGCCGCTAAGTTCCGCGACCAGTTAAAGGGTATGGGCGTCGAGGTAGACGAGGAGGAATGTAAGCGCATCATACGGGTGTACCGCAGTGCCAATGCTTCTATCTCTCAGTTGTGGCGTGATGCGCAGAACGCTTTGATGGGTATGTACCAAGGCGAACGCTACGGCATAGGTAAAGGGGGCGTACTAAAAACACTACCAGAAGTTAATGGCATACGTCTGCCGTCGGGACTCATCATGCGCTACGGTGACCTCAAAGCCGAAGAAGGTGAGATGGGGGTTCAGTTTTCGTACAAGACCCGTAGAGGGTGGATAAATATCTATGGCGGTAAGGTTATAGAGAACGTATGCCAAGGCATCGCCCGCTGTATTATGTCGGATCAAATGTTAATGATTTCAAAGCGGTACCCTATACTTCTTACTGTCCATGACTCTGTGGTATGCTGTGTTCCAGATAGCGAAGTTGATGAGGCTGCGGCCTATGTTGACTTATGTATGCGACACACACCCGATTGGGCAAAGGGCCTTCCGGTGCGTGGTGACGTGGAAACTGGAAAGAACTACGGAGAATGTACGGAATGGGTAAACCCACATGGTCTTTCAGCAGCATAAAAACTTTCGATCAATGCCCTAAGAAGTACTACCACACCAAGGTACTTAAAGACTATAAAGAAGACTTCAACACCGAAGCCATACTGTACGGTAACGAGTTCCATGAAGCTGCGGAACTATACGTTAGAGGCGATGTTGAGACGCTAGACCCAAGGTTTGATTACGCGTTATCTGCGTTAGACAAACTTAAAAATATGAAAGGTGAGAAGCTCTGTGAGTACAAGATGGGCCTTACCGAGAACCTTGAACCCTGCGGTTTCTTTGATAAAGACGTATGGTTTAGGGGTGTCTCTGACCTTACGATATTAGATAGAGAAGCCGGTGTAGCTAAGATATTCGACTACAAGACCGGTAAGTCTGCGAAGTATGCGGACAAGGGACAGCTTGAGTTGATGGCGCTAGCTACGTTCAAGCACTTCCCAGAAGTAAAGGTAGTAAAGAGTGGCTTACTATTTGTAGTGTGTAACGCGTTTATCAAAGAGACGTACACTATTGAGAACGAGCCTGCCCTTTGGGAAAAGTGGTTAGGTGAATACGGTAAGCTAGAGAAAGCGTTTGAGGTAGATACTTGGAACGCAAGGCCAACGGGGCTTTGCCGCGCATGGTGCGTGGTACTGGAGTGCCCACATAACGGGAAGAGATAATAGGAGAAAAGTAATGACGGAATACACATTTAGCGACACCCCTGTCTATAAGCTACATCGTACAGACGCTCCTGAGACTAGCATAGACGCAGCAGAAGAAGTTTCTAGCGGGAAAATGCTAGCCTTGGTTTATAGCGAAGTTGTCAAAGCGGGGGATCGGGGCATCACCACAAAAGAAATACGCGCTATTTATCCCCATCTCCCTTATAGCAGCATTACCGCTAGGCCCGCTCAACTTGAATCAGATGGTAAGATATATTATCTAGGGGACAAACGTGATAAATGCCGTGTAATTCGCCTTAAGGAGAAACACTATGCCTTATAAGAACCCAAAAGATAGACCGAAGCAAAAGAACAAGCCCGTAGGCAGTCCTGAGTTTGAAGCTCGAATGGAACGCCAACGCGCTAGACGTAAGATGGATAAAGAAGGTAAGGACGAAAACAAGAACGGTAAGGCCGACAAGCGTGAAGGCAAAGACGTTAGTCATAAGAAAGCGCTAAGCAAAGGCGGTAGTAACAAGGACGGCGTGACTGTAGAGAGCCGTAGCAAGAACCGCGCTAGAAATTATAAAAAGAAAAAATAACTACAAACGAGGATGATGAAAATGGAAACAAGTACAGTAGGAATGCTTTACCTTGTAAGCATAAAACTAACCCGCAAGGCGACTAACGAGAAAATAAAACAACGGTTGTTAGTCGTTGGGTGTGAGGCGGATGACATAGAAAGAAAACTTAGGTGGACTATAGACACCAGCAAGTACGATAACTTTACGGTTACAGGTGTAGAAAAGATACGCCAGAAAGTGCATGTACTCAGTACGTCCGTCCAACAGCTAGATGAAGGACTAGACGGACCAGTGATTACACGGGACGATGGGACTAAGATAGTTGACCAGACCGTAGACACAGTAAAACGCCCTCGATTCGCAGTGGGGTTAGCCACACAAGTCATTGCCGTTGATGAAGACGCGGCACTGCGAAAGGTGGGGCACGCGCTTATATCTCATACTCTGGGGGACATCACTTCTTCAGGGGCCAGTCTATCCGCAGACTCTGTGTTGACCATAGAAGAGTTAGCCCCCAGAGATGGTACAGCGCGTGCGCGGGATGTTAGTAACGAGTCCAACTACGCACATATCTTTAGAGGGTAACTTATGTGCCCAACAAGGAAGAAATAATACATGCAAATAATAGATAACAGGGGCCTGCTCTTGAGGCTCCGTAATCCTGCGAAAATCACAACGGCAATACCAACAAGCAAGGCAGTAGGTGAGCACGAAGTACTAGTTAAGTGGGGTGTAGACGAAGCCCGCGTACTTAGAAACTTAAACATAAAGGACGTACCCTCACCTATTCTGGGTACTTACGATTGGCCCGGGCGCTATACACCGTTCGACCACCAAAAAACAACCGCTTCTTTTCTTACTATGAACCCACGCGCCTTTTGCTTTAACGAGCAGGGCACAGGCAAAACAGCTTCTGCTATATGGGCGGCTGACTTCTTGATGAAGCAAGGCAAGATAAACCGCGTACTTATTATCTGCCCCCTATCTATTATGGACTCTGCATGGCGGGCTGATTTGTTTAGCTTTGCAATGCACCGTACAGTAGACATAGCGCACGGCGCTAAGAAGAAACGCCAAGAAATAATCCACAGCGATACTGAGTTCGTCGTCATTAACTACGATGGTGTAGAGATAGTAAAAGACGATATAGCGAACGGTGGATTCGACCTGATTATTGTAGACGAGGCAACACACTATAAGAACGCGCAGTCTAAGCGGTGGAAAGTACTGGCTAGCATAATGAATGGGGACACTTGGTTGTGGATGATGACCGGTACTCCTGCTGCACAGTCACCGGTTGACGCGTATGGACTAGCTAAACTAGTTAACCCTAAAGAAGTCCCTAGGTTCTTCGGCGCTTTCCGCGAGTTAGTAATGCACAAAGTTACGCAGTTTAAGTGGGCACCGAAACCCAACGCTAACGATATAGTCTATAACTGCTTACAACCTGCAATACGTTTCACTAAAGAACAATGCCTCGACCTACCAGAGATGACCTACGTAAAGCGCGAAGTAGAGTTGACGGCGCAGCAAAAGAAGTACTACGAACTACTACGTAAAGAAATGATGACCACTGCTGCGGGCGAACAAATTACTGCGGCTAACGCAGCGGTTGCCATGAACAAGCTATTGCAGATTTCATGTGGTGCGGTCTATAGCGATACTGGAGAGACGGTGGAGTTCGATGTTAAGAACCGGTACAAAGTACTGCGTGAAGTTATCGACGAGTCTAGCCAGAAAGTTCTTATCTTCGTCCCGTTCAAGCATGTCATTGGAATACTTAAAGAAAAGCTGACCAAAGAAGGTATTACCAACGACGTGATAAACGGAGATGTAAGTGCAAACAAACGCACCGCTATCTTTAAAGCGTTCCAAGAAACAGACAACCCCCGCGTACTTATTATACAACCGCAAGCTGCTGCGCATGGCGTGACTCTTACTGCGGCGAATACAATCGTATGGTGGGGACCAACTTCTTCTCTCGAAACTTACGCGCAAGCTAATGCTCGTGTGCATCGCTCGGGACAGAAGCACCCAAGTACTGTAGTACAACTGCAAGGATCGCCCGTTGAGAAACGCCTGTACAAAATGTTAGACGAACGAATTAATGTTCATACTAAGATGATAGATTTATACCAAGATATACTTGAACTATAATTCAAACTGCAATACACTTTATAAAACGTAACAAAAAAGGAACTATGAATCATGACAGACGTTGTTGTGACGGACCTCGACCGCCTCGTTTCTGTATACATTAAGATTCGAGATAAGAAAAACGAGTTAGCTGCTACGTTTGCTGAGCAAGAGAAAGAACTTGAAGGCAAACTAGATAAGGTAAAGCAAGCTCTACTAGAACATTGCAAGGCCACTGGAACTGAGTCTGTAAAGACCGCTTCTGGTACGTTCTGGCGCACCCAGAGAAAGCGTTTCTGGACAAGCGACTGGGAAGCAATGAACCGATTCATCGTAGAAAACGAAGCGGTGGATTTATTAGAGAAACGAATTCATCAAGGCAACATGAAAGAGTTTCTCGAAGAGAACCCTGACGTATTACCGCCGGGGTTAAACGCAGACAGTGAGTATTCTATTACTGTACGGAGGAAGAAATGAGTGGAATAGAAAGTTACGTCCCTGTTGAGGATGTCGCCGACCACCTTTCTGTAAAAGTAAGCACGATTAGGCAATGGGTAAATAAGGGCTTTATACCAAGAAGTACTTATATAAAAGTGGGTTACACATACCGCTTTAATTTGCCCGCTGTTATCGAAGCGCTGAAACAGGAGGAGCCGGTAGAAGAACAAGAAGGCCAAATTACAGAACAACTAGAACTGGATTTTAACGAGGAGCAAGACCTATGAGCGAATTAGCTTTGTTTGATAACATGCCACAAGAGTACAAAGACTTACTGGCACAACTAGAGCCTGACAAGAACGCATCCGGTGGCGGTGCTAAAGGTGGTACTAACCGTCTTAGTATTCGTGGCGGCGTATTCCGCAAGGTAGTAAATGGACAAGAGGTAGGCGAACTTGACGGGCGCTCTATTAACATAGTAATCGTTAAGACCTCACCTGTATCACGCATGTTCTACGAGGGGCAATACGTAGCGGGACAAGCTACAGCACCTTCTTGTTGGTCTGCGGATTCTGGTAGTGGTAAGCCATCGCAAGACGTACCAAGTGACACCCGCCAATCAGTATCATGTTTTGATTGTCCGAAGAACATTAAAGGTTCTGGACAAGGGCAGTCTCGTGCGTGCCGCTTCCAACAACGTGTTGCAATAATGCTAGCTGATGCAGAAGGCAAGCTGCGCTCTAATGCGGTGTACCAATTATCCTTACCCGCTACTAGTGTGTTCGGTGATGACAAGAAGAAGATGGGCCTACAGTCTTACGCCCGTTTGATCGACGCGCAGAACGTACCACTAGCATCCATCATGACTGAGCTTCGCTTTGACACCGATAGTTCTACGCCTAAGCTGTTGTTTAAGCCGGTAAGAATACTGGACAAAGACGAGCTACGTATGTCGGTAGATGCTCAGAAGGACGAAGGCACGCTAAAATTAGTTACGCTATCTATAAAACCTAAACAAGATACTAGCGTTCCACAACTAACTAATGATACAGTCCCAAGCCCTACCACAGAAAAGCCGTCCCTGTTCGATCAAGCTGACGATGACGACGAGGAAGCGGTAGAGGAACCCAAAGTTAAGGTGTCTAAGAAGAAAAAAGACGCACCGGCACCTGACGTTGATTTAGCTTCTTTGCTAGATGAATTTGATGACTAACAACAAGCGGGTGCCTTCGGGCACCCGTAACACCCTCTAAGATACGGACTAAACGATGGACACCAAACAGTTTCTAAGTACTGTGTTGAGTGATGAAGGATACTACTGCGTAGCAGGTCTTAAAGACGGAAAGATGATAAGAAAGACCTATGCGTCTTTAGACTCTGTTACCGATGTCGCAAATAATTTTGATTTAGAACAACGAGATGCGTACTTTGCACCGGCGTCTTTTACTGACGACACTAGTACCAAAGGCGAAAACATACATCATATAAAATCTCTGTTCCTAGATTTGGATTGCGGAAAAGGTAAACCCTACAGCACACAACAAGAAGCGCTACTTGCGCTCAAAGATTGGTATAAAAAACATAATATTCCCCGCCCTACTGTAGTTAATTCGGGGCGCGGTCTACACATATACTGGTCGCTTGATCGGGCGTACACCCGTGAGGAGTGGCTACCGGTTGCTATTAGCTTAAAGGCTGCGTGTCTACAGGAGGGGCTAGAGATAGACCCCGCTGTAACTGCTGACGCTGCGCGTTTGCTACGCATACCGAACACACATAACTTCAAAGACAATCCGCCTACAGAAGTTCGGGTAGTTAGTTTTGCTAAGGGGCCAGTGGTTTTGGCGGAGTTTGCCGCGAAGCTGCCCGTAGATTTGATACCAGTTCTCCCTCCCAGAGAATACTCCAGTGCCGATAAGGCCGACATGGACAACGCAAAGGGTAACGAGAATAAGTACACGTACAAGTTTGCTAACATTCTAATGAAGACTGCTCAAGGTAGTGGCTGCGCGCACATAGACAAAGCCATACGAAAACCAGATGAGCTTACCTACCCAGAGTGGACTCACGCCCTGTCTATTGCCAAACGCTGCGATACAGACGGAGTTGTTGGGCTACCTGCAATACATTTAATATCAAAGGGCTACAGTGAGTACAGTGCTGATGAAACGGAAAAGATAGCCTCGTCGATTGAGTACCCACACCTCTGTACTACGTTCGACAGTGATTGCCCCGGCCTATGCGAAGGGTGTCCTAACAACGGTAAGATCAAAAGCCCAATCACGCTATGCCGAGAGCTTAAGCTAGCCCAAAGCGATGAAGTAGAAGTGCAGGGTTATGCGGAAGTAGAGGAAGAGTTCTACGACGAACGTGCAGAAGAGGTTGAAGCTACCGACGCCGAAAGTGAAGACGTACAGGAAGCTAAGCCCAAGAAAGAATCTGTACTAGAAAAGATAAAGATACCCACTTACCCAGACAAGTATGTAAGACCCGAAGGTGGTGGGGTAGCAAAAGTAATGCACGACAAAGAAGGTAACCGTGAAGAAATAATAATATGCCCCGACAATCTGTACGTTAAGAAGCGTATGTTGGACATAGACGGGCCTTGCTATGAGATAGCCCACACAAGCGATTACGAGGGGGAGCGTACGTTTATTGCCTCTCAGAAAGACCTAATGTCCACTGAATCGTTTCGGGCTACGTTGAACTCAAATGACGTATTGGTGCTACCTAGCACCCAGAAGGAACTTATGGAATATATAGGCGCTTGGATAACTAAACTCAAACCAGAAGGCCCCCCGATTAAAGTTAAGTCACAGTTCGGATGGACAGAGGGTGGTAAGTCTTTTGTTGTTGGGGATAAAGAGATATTTGCTAATCGTATAGAGCATAACCCCGCAGGATCGCGCACCGCTCAGTATGTTTCTATGTTCGATAAAAAGGGCACACTAGAACAGTGGAAGGAGCTTGCTAAGTTCTACAATCAGCCGGGGTTTGAGCAGCACCAGTACATGTTCGGGCTGTCTTTTGGGTCTCCACTCATGGAGTTTATGTCCGGCATAGCCGGTTGTATCTATAACCTTAACAGTCCAGAGACAGGTATAGGTAAGACCACAGGTATGTGGGGCGGTGCGTCCGTATGGGGTAACCACAAGAAGTTAGTACTGATAGGTAAGGACACCCCCAACTCAGCATGGAACCGCGCAGAAGTACTGAAGAACCTGCCGCTCTACATAGACGAGGTGTCTAACTACAAGCCGGAAGCGGCTAGTGATTTCTGTTATGCCATTAGTGACGGCGTGCAGAAAAACCGTATGAGTAACAGAGGCGAGAACGCTGAGCGGTACAGGGGCGAACCTTGGTCTTTGAATTGTGGGGCTACTGGCAATAACAGCATAAGAGACGTAGCAGGTCAGTACCGATCATCTCCGAAAGGGGAAGCAGGGCGTGTAACAGATTATACTGCCACTAAGCTACTGCATGGCGCTGCGGACACGCTACGGGCGAACGATCTCAATGACCAGTTAGCCGAAAACTATGGGCATGCAGGACCGTTGTTCATACAACACGTTATTAGAAACAAAGCTGCGGTAAAAGAGTTAACGCTTCAGACTCGTACGGACTTAGTTAAAGCGTTAAATGCAGAGCCACAAGAGCGTTTCTGGATAGCGCAGGGCGCTACTGTATATGCAGGTTGCGTCGTAGCAAAAGAAATTGGCCTAATAGACTGGGACTTAGACAGACTGTGGAAGTGGATAATCAAGATGATTAAAGCCCAAAGGGCTAACCTCGTCGGTATGGACATGGATATAGAGGACATAATCTCACAGTTCTATATGGATCACGCACGCTCAATACTACGCATAACTAGCACTACTAATGCTACCGACCCAGAGCTGCAAAACATAATACCGATAAGCCTTCAGGATATGCCTAACTTTCAGTTTGTATCACGGCATGAGACTGACACCCACAAGCTCTACATACGCATCCCACCACTTAAAAAATGGCTCGCGGATCGTAAGTATACTTTTGAAAGTGTGAAGGCGCTTATCTTTGAGAAAATGGAAGGTAAGTACACCAAGAAGCGGATGGGCGCCGGTACTAAAATGGACATAGGCGTAACACACACTTTAGAGTGCACCTTAAACATGGACCCTACTGTACAAGCGGAAGACTCTGATGAGGCTGAAGCATAGTGATATATCCCCAGATGGGGTACGCATAGTTATAGACTGGGATAAATTCGCTGTAGGTACTTCGGTATTTATCCCATGCCTAAACACAAAGCAGGCTATCGCTGACATAGTAGATGCTAGCGGTATACCGAAGTCTGACCTGATAAAACGTGTTTGTATTGAGGGTGGTATGTACGGGGTGAGGGTGTGGCGGATGCGCTAAGACCCTGTTGGACCTATATGTAGTTGTGTAGGTAGACTTTTACTACCAGTATTAGTATTATCGTAGCTTCATCATCCTCTTTAGTCCAGAGAGTTAGCCCCCTACTCGGGGGCTTTTTTTATTCTTCACCCATATCTTCCATTCGCCGTTGGATAATCCGCTGCATTGCGCGTTGAGATGCGGTAATACCCCCAAGCTGTCTAGCGATCTCATCTGACACGCGGTGCTGGCGCACAGACCTCCCTACAGTACTGCCTTTTATGGCGTGGTATGGGTTTCTTTCGGAAAACGCGACCATCTCTTCTATTAACTCAATAGCGCTATCTGTATCCCCCTCCTTCATCGCCATGTAGTAGTCGCGCATCATGTCGGTACGTTTGGTATTTAGCCTACGCTCAAGCCCTTTGTCTCGGGCGTTTGTCTCTAACTGCTTTGTGTAACCTGCTGGAGCCAAACCTAGAGACTGAGCAAATACATTCCACGCATTTATATCTTCCATTATGGGGTCACCGCGCAGTGTAGTAGCGCCCTCAGTACCGTAGCGTAGCGCTTTCATACCGTTGGATAACGCAGACGGTAACATTCTTTCTACACCACGACTTACCTCACCTTCGGCTATTAAGTCGTAACCATCCTCCATACGACTAGCTATACCAAAGATAGGACCACCAATAGTTTCCATCGTACGTAGTATCAGACTCTCCTGCTCACGGTTAGGTAGTGACCGGTACACTAGGTTAGTCATACCAATACGTGGTGCTACATCTACATCGAAGACAGCGTTAATCGCACCAGAGTACAGCCCCTCACCGAAGTAGCTAGCGGCTATGCTATCGAAGTCTTCGTCTTCTTCGTCAAGCAGTAGCGCATTGGCTAGCATTGAGACAATACCGTACAGCGGTAAGCCTTGAACACCTGCAAACAATGCCGACGAGGCGAACAATCCAACGATCTGCTTTACTGCCTGTGCGCGCTCGTCAGGGTCTTTTGCACCTTTAAGGGCTTGCTTAGCCATTTGGAACTGAAGGTAGTACATGGATATACCGAACCGCTTGTACATCATCATCCAGTTGCCCATGTCGCTCTGGGCTACCCTAGGGGCGGTTTCGGCCATAGCTCCACTGTTTGTCATCTCGGTATCGTCAAGTGCAATCTCAGCAGCTTCTTTATAATCTTGTTCTGTTAGCTCGCCGTTCTTGGCTCGCTCAGCTAATTCAAGCTCGTAGGAAGTCATGGCCGTAACTTGGCGGTTAAACCGTTCGCCTTGGTGAAACATCCAGCCCATGTAGGCATTAGTAGCAGTCCACGCCGTATTAGCGGGGTTCTCCATATCCAAGTTTTCAGACGTAGTGGATATGTTCGACTGCCCGCGCGCTTCCATTAACTCTTTGAGCACTTTGTATTTCTTCATCTCTGGGGACAAGTTGGGGTCGTTGAAGTCCACATTAGATAGTGACGGGCCTTCAAATACTTCCCTACCGCCCTCGTCAGTAAACGTCTCAGTCCGGCGCTTCATGCCAGTACCCATAAATATCTTACGGGCGTTATTCATAGCCTTCATAGTATCGGTAAACCCATAGCGCCCGCCCAAGTAGGGTAGCACCACGATGGGTAAGTTAGACGCGTTGACTATTACCGATGACACGTTGAAACCTAGAGTCATACCAAAGCCAGCAGTCTTAAGTGCTTTACTCCAAGTAGCGATCTTAGGGTTACGTGCGAAGTTAATGTAGCCTTGTAGCTGTGCTTCGAGCTTTTCCGCCCCTGAGTATATTTCTGGAGTAGCTTTGTATTCGTTCTTAGCCGCAGCTATATCGTTACTAATTTTGCTTAGGTTCAGATCGTGCTTTAGGTTGACAATCTGGTTAGTGAAGTTAGGCATCCGCTCCCTAAACACTTTAAGGGCGTCCGTCTCAAAACCTCGTGTACCTTGGCGTGGCTTAAACGCGCGTACTAAAGATCGTTCCGGCATGATGTCGAATAGCGAGTCAAGCAGTACGTCTTGTATCTTTTGATCCGCACCCTTTGCCCGTACATCAGCAAGTAAGTTAAACGCAAACTGCGCATCAACCTGCCCAAAGTTACCGGTTTTGTTGCGTGTATATACTTCTATGTTGTCCACACCTTCCATGTTTCTAAGCTGTCTTGCGGCTTCTTGTTGGGCGTATTCGGACTGGAATGCTTCTTTGTAGACCTCAACTTGCCCGGTCTTAGGGTCGCGCGCACTGTAGAAAACCCAATGGCTGCCCTTACGGTACAGCGGGAAGTATGGCTCGATGGCTTCTTTCTTCAAAAGCTGAGTGAGTAGCTTATCTTTCAGGTTCTTACGTACATCCGCGTCTTCTATCTGGTCTAAACGAGTATTCATTGTCTGGACGAGCATCTCGTAAATCTTAGAGTACGAATCACGAAGCATACTGTAGGAGTCTTTAACAGCTTTTTGCTGCGCAGGAGTCATGCCTTTCAGCATGTCGTTCATCATATCCCACGCTTCTAGCGCCGCAGTGTCGTTTTCATACTTTGACCTAGGCTTAGTTGGGTCAACACGGGCAAGCGTACTCTCGGCAGTCCAGTTGTTAAGCGTTTCCTTAACTTGTTTGTCCTTGCCTATAATCCTTTCAACCGCATCAGCAGTATCTTTGGTCATGCTCAAGTACTTTTGACGGTCGCCGTTCTTAGTCTGGAGTAACTTAAACAACTCTTCGGCCTTCTCAGCCATCTTCGGGTACTTCTCTTTAGCTATCTTGTACACGGCGTTAAGTGGTAGGAACTGCATTACGGCATTCTGCGCTTGCCCACCTAGAGTAGTAAATGCGGTAGCGGCAACTGCTATGTCTTCTTTGCTGATCTTACCTTTGGCGAACCTACCGGACGCATCGAGGGTGGCCTTTTCTTTGCCTTCAACAGTAGCAGAGTAGAGCTTAGCGGCGTCGCGTGACTCAGGAGCTGGAGAGATAAGTTCTGCAACGAGGGAATCAGCCTTGTCCATAGCGGACTCGATCTTCTTGCTAGGCTGTCCACGGAGTCGGCGTAGTATATTGTTTACGATATTCTTGAACCGGCTCCACAGGCTAATCTTCTCGCCCTTAGCAGTAATGCGACCTAGCTTGGCTTGGAACTCTGGGTTACTAAATGCCTCTGCCACGAACTCATCTATATTGGTAGCGCCGTATGCAGTATCCAAGCGGTCTTTAACTGACTCAAACAAGTTACGCATTTGCTGCGCAGCAGGAGTATTCTTAGCAATTTCGTGAGAGGTTACAGCGTGCATAGCCTCATGAAGTAGGACGTGGTTTCTAAGGTCTGCGTCTTGGTTAAGAGTAATAGTATCTGTTTTAGGATCGTACAGACCCGCTACTGTTTTGCCTTCGGCATTTACTAAACCGCTAGCCATTACGACTTTAGTATTACCCAAACCCTGTTCTATAGCGGCGGCCACACGGGATACTGTTGCATCTGTACTCTTCGTAAGCTCGTTTATCGCCCCACGTAAATCACCGGCATCCAGCTTAGCCCGAATCTGTTGGGATAGTGGCTGACTAGAAACAGCTATAGCGTCCGCAGGTAATGGTAACCCCATAGACTCGCGCATAAACCGCACTGTGTTGGACAACTCTTTACGTGACGCGACACTTAGGTTCGCTTTAACCCACTCTTGCGCAGCTACATTTTCTTTAGTCAGACCCATAGACATATCGGCAGCTAGTGCGTCTATGCCTTCTTCTAAAGTCTTGCCTTTAAAGTATTTGCTTGCAGGGCTTTTAGGGTTTATAGCGGCCTCAGCGCCGACAAGAACATTGTCCTTAGCCCTACTAGCAGACCGCTTGACTTGCGCTTCAGGAGTAGCTTGAGAAACAGCTTCTGCTTCTGCTTTGGTTACATCCGCATCTACATCGCCTTCTTCCGCTGCCACCGCAGCAGCTTCAGCTTCCGCTGTGCCTACCGCTTTCTCTTCTACTACAGGTGCGGTTTCAGCTTCCGCTGTGCCTACCGCTTCCTCTTCTACTACAGGCGCAGCTTCAGGAGCAGCTTGTGTAGCTTGGCTTACTTCCTCTTCTACTACAGGCGCAGCTTGAGTTTCTTGTACAGCAGGAGCAGGAGCAGGGGCAGCAACAGGTTCGGCTTCAGGCTCTACTCGACGTTGCGCTACGGCAGCCTGTAGGGCTGCACCCATAGCTGTAGGAGTACCTTCCGGCAATTCGGCAGCGCGTTGTACCGCTTCTTGTTGAGCAGCAGTTTGTTTGGCTTGCAGGGCTGCTTTTAGGTCAGCTTGTTTTTGCTGCTCCGCTAGCTGTGCTTCTCTTCCTGCATACGCTACGTCTTCCTCTTGCCGCCTTGCACCTTCCTCTAAAGTCATTTGCTGGGGTGCTACACCCTCTTCAACAGTATAAGCAGCCTCTTCAGCGACTTGTTTAGCGTAGGTTTGCTCTGCCCTAGTAAGGACAGGCATGTTGAGTAGGCCAAGTACTTTAGTGCGAGAGGACGCATACTTAGATTTTACTAAAGGGTTATTAGCGTATTTAACTATAGTATCTATGGCTTTTTGAGCGTCTTTAGAGTCGGCTAAGTTTAGCGCCGGAAGCTCATCTTTTAGCTTCTTACTAGTAATACCTAAGCGAGCGAGGTCTTCTTTAGTGATTGCATTCTTCTCACCTGATAGCAATTCAGTAAATAGCTCACGCTGCGGGGCATCAGTACGTAGGCGTTCCTCTTCTGCAATAGCTTCTTCAAACGCAGCCGCATACTTAGCAGGATAAGCCTTGCCATCGGGGCGTACTAATATAGCCGAACCGTCTCCGGTAGGGGGAGGGGGTAGTTGGTAGGTACCTTGTGGTAGGGCAAGCGGGCCTTCTGGCCCCAATACTTCACCTTCTAGTGGCGCTTGTGGGGGAGGTAGCGCCGCAGTTTCTTCTCGTTGCCCAATACCCGCTAGTTCGCCTTCGGTTAAATCGACAGAAGTGCGAGGGCCACGGTCACGTATAGCAAGTTCAGCAAGGGCGGCAATCAAACCACCAACACCGGCGCCAATACCAAGGGACTCACCCGTACCGACAAACGCACCGGTCTCGGGGTCGTAAATATTCTGTGCGATCAGGTTCTGTGCTACTTGCGCCGAGGCTTCCTGTAGACCTTCACCACCGGCAGCGCCACTTACCCTACGTAGTCTAGCTAGTACATCTGTAGCTGGCGCT
>Ga0206682_10000526_pt1 | contig 41919 bp, 50 predicted proteins | sample M240m12015metaG_FD_155444 | JGI IMG/M metagenome (GOLD analysis project Ga0206682, IMG submission 155444) | Ammonia-oxidizing marine archaeal communities from Monterey Bay, California, United States - M2 40m 12015 | ecosystem: Environmental > Aquatic > Marine > Intertidal zone | place: USA...
CGTCATTGAGGGTGTAGTGACGATTTTTAACTATATAGCCGTGACGAAGGGCGTGGATCACTGGCGGACTAGGCGCGTCCATCTTATTTATAAGTCTTCTCGCACACTTTATGATCACATGGTCTTTCCTAGTTGCTTTCATATCGCCTCCTTTTATTGAAAAGCTTCTCGGCACCTTTCTTACCCTTCTCTGACAACTCGGCTTTCCGTTCACGCTGCTTCTGCGTATATCCAAAGACCAAGCCTGTTGCGCCCTGCTTAACTTCCTCAATGACGCCGCCGTTCTTGAAAAAGGCGTCAATCTGATCAATCATCAGAAGTCGGGCTTTTTCTTTTTCTTCCCACGTTGCTAACTTTGGTTGAACGCTTTTAGCTGTTCCGCGTGTTAGTGGTTTGTTCATGAATCCTCTCCTTTAATGTGTGTCTGCCCAGGAAGAGCCGACTTGGTAGTCACCTGCAAAGGCGACCGGCAGGTTCAATCGTTTACCTGCCATAGCGATGCTCAACGCGAACAGACCACCGACGAGATCAGCCAGCTCTGGTTTGACAGATAGCTGCTGCTCGTCGTGGACGTTTGCGAGGAGTGAAAAGTCTTTGCCGTGCACTAAGCCTTCGTTAGGCACAAGCTCAAATAAAAAACAGGCCAAGGCTTGCTTCATCAAGATAGACCCACTGCCCTGAAGCAATGTGTTGAGCGCCGTTCTTTGCGCTGAATCAGCGCGACGCCCATCTGGAAGCGTCACATAACCTTTGACGGCTGCTTGCTTCTGAACTTTCTCGATTAGCTCCCCCAGGCCCACAACGCCAGACTCAATACGAGACCTAGCAGTCTTACCAAGGGCAGGGAAAGAACTCTTGGCAGGAACAGGTTGACCGGCTTGTTCTAAATCGTCAGCAACGATAGAACCTATCTTCTTATCACCGGCACCATAAATTAGTGCGTAATAAAGGGTCTTAGCATTATCCCGATCAAACAACCCGGCGGCTTTCATGTTGATCGAATGTGGGTCGGTGCCTTCCTCTTTCTTGCCGCGTAGAACAGCCTCGGCATACGCACCCTTGTCGTATTTGTAGAGGTAGCTCGCTAACATCCGTAGCTCTAGCGCGTCAGCATCACAACCGACTAATACCTGATCGTGATCGGGCACCCACAGAGAGCGCATCGCTTTAGACTTATCGACCTGTGCCATGTTGGGACGGCTGTGCGACATGCGGTGAGTACGCGAACCACAACTTCTTATGTAGCCATGCATACGACCACCGTCGTGCATCTTGAGCCAAGCGTTCTTACCTTCACTCAACATGCCCTGCTGCTTAGTTTTGCGAAAGTATTCACGCAAGAGACGCGCTTCTGGGTAATCAAGATTACTTAGCGTACTTTCGTCGAGCTTGGGGCGACCATCGGCAGTAAATTCGTTGGGCAACCATCCGTACTGAACGTTTAAACGCCGTGCTACTTGCTGCCGACTCCCAGCATTGAAGAGATCAAACTGACAACGAGACAGCGGGGCGTCTTTGGTGTAACCCAATCGCTCGTTGTTGACCTTCGGTGTCCATTGATCGACGTTACGCCAGGTGCGCTTTTTGAAATCCCAATCACCCGTTACAGGCTTGAACTCATGGGGGAATACCTTGCTCAACATCTTTTCTAGTGACGAGATGTCTTCTGTTAATTTCACGCTGAGTTGCTCTGCGGATTTGACGTCGAACCTGAAGCCGTGGTTAGACTGAAGGGCTAACGCTTGTTGGACTTGGTGTTCTAGTTCTATCGCAGGGCGGTAGTCGTTACCGTCTCGGTAGAGTTTGTTAAATTGTTGTTGGATGTGTTCATACACCCGAGCCGTTAACTGAACGTCACGCTCGAGGTAGACCTTCATCTCTGCGGTGTACTTACTAAAATCGTGAAAGTCTCCTTTCGGGAATCCAAACTGCTTACCGAAGCTCGCCAGGGACAATGATCGACGTGATGGCTCAACGAGTGCGGCCATTGTCATAGTGTCCCAGCATTGCTCGAAGCGGACAGTGCCGGGATAAAGCTTGTTGAGTGCGGGCATGTCGTAGCCAATGAAGTTATGGCCGATTAGACGTTCTGCTGCTTTGAGTCGTTCGAGTCCTTCGTGAAGAGACGGTAGTGCGGGGTTATCGTCGGTGTACGTTATTACGTCTTTTTCACCGACCAGGCTGACGCCGATGCAATGTATTCTAGTGAGCTGTGGTAGTAACCCGTCTCCCTCAATATCTACGACAAGTTGTTCCATTGGTTCCCCTCCCTAGGGTAAGTCTGTCAGGACTAAATGATCCTCCAGACTGATAGTGATCTTCTGATTTGGTGAGCGTTTACGGCAGTCAGTAACGAATCGTTTCATTGCGCTGATACGCATTCGCTGCGCCAAGCCAGCTCCACGCTTTTCGGCGTAGGCGGCTTCGGCTTCGTTGATGAGCTTTAAAAGCTCTTGGGTTGTTATGCTCGTTTGCATGCCATCCGCTCCTTGATGTCACGACTAACGTACATGTAAATCAGACGCGCCAACGGATTGTTAGGCAGCTTGTCTTCGTCTCTATCAAGATCGAATGCGGATAGTTCTCGTGCTATGGCTTTTAGGACGACGCCGACCATCAGGTCGTGCGATTCGTTCAGGTTGGCGTCGATGACTTCATCGAGTTCGTTGCTGATGTGGCGCTTGTTAATTAATCTTCTTGGCATGGGTTCCTCCTAAAACGGGATGTCTTCTGCGGTGTCATCAAGCAGTGCGTCGTGTGGTAATAGGCGACCTCGATCCCGGTCATAACGTGCTTGACCTGCGGGCCCGACGTTACCGAACGGTCTATTCTTGAGAACGCGGAAGTTTGTAATGTCTTGCTTGTCTTCGTCGCCGTGTTGTTGGTTACGCTCTGATGCGATGACGACGTCGCTGAGTTGTTCGAGACCGGCTGATCCTCGTAGGTCTGTGAGGCTGACTTGACCACCCTCGTTAAACGAGTCCTTGCCGCCATTACGACGCAAGTGACAAACACCGATCAGGCCGACGCCTGTCTGTTCGACAAACTGCCGTAGGTTAGTCATCAATAAGTCCAGAGTTTTACGCTCTTCGACGTCCATGCCGCTGACGACCATCGATACGTGATCGAGAACAATGAAGTCACACTCACATCCAACAGCCAGATAGCGCAGCTTGGTCATGAGACTGTCGACGTCACAGCTCCCCCAACTGTCATAGAAGTCACTAAGGTTTACGACTTCAGCCATCGACTGCTCCCAACTAGGCTGATCGAGCATCATTGGGTTTTCCATGAGGTCGCCTAGCGGGACGTTGTTATCGATGGCGACGAGACCCTGGACGGTCTTGCGGTACGACTCTTCAAGCATCACCCAACCGACGCGCTGTTTGTGATCTCGGATTAAGCTGTAACCAATCTCTCTAGCGAGCGTCGACTTACCGATACCAGAACCGGCAGTCAGTAAGATCAGCTCACCTTTCCGAATGCCACGCAACGCGGTGTTGATCTCAGAGTAGTCAATCTTGAATCCTCGAGGCGTCGCTTTAATGATCTCTGCGAAGTCGACTTCAGAGCCACGCTTGATGCCGTCTGGCCGAAAAGGAATAGCGGCGTATACAGCGGCCTTCATCTCGGCCTCTTTACCGGCGACTAGCATCTCGCTAGCGTCTTTAAGGGGTAGCTGTGCAATCTTGGCGAGACCTGGACGGAGCAGAGCGGCACATTCTTCTGCTGCCTCTTTGCCGGGAGCGTCTTGATCAAAGAGAAAAACGACCTCCTCGAAGCTTTCAACAAACTCTAGCTCACGCCGGATAGCTTTGGCTGCTCCCTGAGCGCCGTTTGGGACAGAGACGACCTGCCAGGTCAGACCTGTGATCTGGGCGTAGGCCATACTGTCGATCTCGCCTTCCGTAATAACTAACCGTTGTCCTGGTGCCCAGAGTTGTTGACCGAATAGCCCGGCTTTCGATAGATCACCAATGACATGAAACTGCTTGTCGGGCCCTCGTACTTTTTGTGCGACGAAGTTACCTTGGCGGTCGAAGTAGGGCGCGTAGTGCTTACCCTCGCTGACTGTGTACTTAAACTTTTTGAGCGTTCTCGCAAACAGACGACGATCAGCTAAATCGATGTAACTGCCTGTCACGAACTCGCTCACATTAGTGTTCCTTGATGGTTGTTGTGTTTGTTGTTGTTGTCCCTCCTGAAATGGGTCGACCTCTGCAACGTGCCCTCGGCACGAAAAACAAAACCCATGTCCATCATCGTAGACAGCGAATGCATCACTGGACGGACATAACGGGCAACCTCTTTTCTCAACTAATTCTGAATCCACATTTTCTCCTGCTAGATTTCGTAAGTTCGGACGAGCGTATGAGGCTCTTCTCCTTTTTTGGCGTATCGCTTGTGGGCGATAAGTAGCTCGATCTGGCTGTCGTCATGCCAGAAGATGTCGGCAGACGTCATGCAGTCGAGCGGTAGCTTTGATAAGTTATCGATGTCGAACCTGGGGCATGCGTGAACGACCTTCTTGGGGCGCGTACAGACAAACTCTAGTCCGACGATCAGTCGTGCTTCTTTCGGCAGGTACGTCCATACCGGGGGGCAGACGTCCAGGTATGCTGCGAAGTCTTTGACGTACTGTTGGTGACGCTTGCCGTAATAGGTGGCAAACCTTGAGACCTTTGGTCGGCTCGCTGGTACGGGCGGCACAGGGATGTAATATTCTTGTGCGGGTCGAAGAGCTGAGATATCGATTTTCATTCAAGGTTCTCATTGAGTTGGGCAAGCAGTGCGATGGCTTCGGGAGGTTCAACTTCGAACCACTCACCCTTCAGACGTCGGTCATCTAGGTGTTGATAAAGACGGTCGATAGCGTCGTTGACGTCGTCGTATTCTTTCGCGTATTCGAGTCGGTAAGCTTTCGCGGGACAACCAACTTGGTACTGAAACATCCGACGGCCTACATTGACGGTGATACCGATCTTGCAGACACCCTTGAATAAGGGATGCGTGATGATGTAAATCCACTGCTTGCTAGCGCGGACTTGGTCGTACTCGATCTTGTAGTGCTTCAAAACCAAAGCGCGTAGATCGTCTCTGTCTTTCTTTTTAAGATTCCAAAACTCTTTAACCGTCAGACCGCTAGCTTGCTTTGTGACACGGTCTAGTAAGTTCCAGAATAGTTTGCTGTTTTGTTTTTTTAGTTCTGGCGTTAAACGCCCGGCGACAAGCAGACCAGTATCGATCTGCAAACCGCCTTCGGTTTTTAGCTTTTTAGAACGGGATGTCGGCATCTGATTTGGCGGTAAATCCTTCATCAGGGCCTCCAAATTGATCAATTCCGTCGTCGTGTGAACGCTTATCGATCAAGCGGGTGGTGTTGAGATAAAAGGTGACACCTTTGTTGCCCCCCATGTTATAAGCCTTGGCGACACCCGCGACTCGGACGAGATCACCAGCACCTATTACAATACTGTCAGCCAAGGCGTTACCCTTAGCGTCTTGTTTTGCGGGCTGTCGTGTCGACTTAAACTTTACGCGGACGCTGCCGTCTTCCTGGATCTTGAGCGGATTATCAAGACCGTCAACGTTGACGCCAGGCCATTCGGCATCTGCTGCGTCTGCTATTGCTTTGCGTAGTGTTGCGAGCGTAGTCGCGTCGTCAGCTTCGTCTAGATAACCTGTGACCTCGTACTTAAGGGACGGGAATTTAGACTCTGTGTCGGGCTTGTCGAGTGACGGGTAACTTGCGCTGAAACTTTGTGTTGCGAATTGAATATAACCATTTGCCATAGGGGGTTCCTCCTGATGTGGGCTCTTTAGGTCATACTGGCAACGTCGGTGTCATCGATATCGTCATCGTCTTTATCGTCTTTCTTTGGCTTATCCTTTTTTGCTTTCTGCGCCTTCGGCTTGACGTCTGGTTCGACGATCAAAATAGAGTCGATAGTTTGAAATTGGAGGTCGTACACAGCAGGAGGTGCGTCAGCTTTTACGACGCCTCGTAGTAGCAGAGGGCTGCCGTCTTTGTCGTACACTTTAGAGCGCAGAGGTAGACCTTCGGGCACTGGGCCGATCACTGTGTAGCAACCGTCGACGTGGTGGTATATGCCGACGTCTTCTTTTGTCTCTTCAATCATTTTATTTACAGTTGTAGTCATAGCAGTGTAATCCTGTAGTTATTAGCTAAAAAAATACCGAGCATTCGGCAGTTCAGTTTTGACATTTAAGTCGCCCTGATTGGGTGGTTCAGGTAGACGCATGTCGCTGGGTATCATGTCTAGTAGTCCTTGGTGAAGCTCATCTGCGAGCCAATTCCCCGCAAAGATTTCTACGCCGACTTCTCGGATGATGTTGTTAAGTGTTGTTAAGTGACAAGCATGCACGGCATAGCTGTCGTGGATGAACGCCATGTCTTCGATACCGTTTTCGACAAGCCGGGAGGCGACCATTCGGCACATAGCGGCGTCTAACGAGTGTACGACATTTGGAGCGGCTGCTCCTGCGTTCTTTCCAGGCGACAGTTTGTCAGTGCGCTTGCGTAGTCGTCGCATCCAGTTGTCGAAAGTGCGTACATGCTTTTCTTGGAGTACGACGTATTTTTGTGTGACCTTACAGCCGTCAGGTGTTGTCCAGCTCAAAGGGTAACCCTCTTTGGCTAAAGCCTTAGCTGAATCACGCAGGTAATCCATGATTTTCACGGCTTCACTTACGACCTCAACCCGCGCTATAAGAATCCAATCGCGCATAAAACCTGCAAGCTTATGCCGGGCCTGAAGAACAGGTAACGCTAAAAGGCTTGGGGGTATGTCCAGATCATCACAAAGACGATCAGCGACAAGCTGCTCGCGGATGCCTTCAGCAGTTACGCCGTAAGCCGTGGTCATGACGGCACGTTTGACAACTTTGCGCGCTAATCGGTCTTCCTGCATCACAGAAAACCACGAGTGCGCGGCCTCCAATTCTGTCGACGCTTGCGCTTTCATCATGATGTCTTCGATTATCTTACGAACTGCCAGACCGACCTCGAGGTACAGGTCTTTCCGTGACGTCGACGAGGTGCAGTTCGTTTTCTCCGCGCCGACTTGATCCTTTCCCAAAAGGGATAAAATCTGTAACCCGTTGCACGTCCCGTCGACCGCGATGGGCAAGTGCGTTATGTGCATGGGGTATCGCCAAGCTTTTGCGAGGTCGATGGCTGCTGCGTAAAAGGCCATCGGCTCATCGGCTTTTTGAATGTAGCGGATAGCCAGCTTGTCGTCGTCTTCCATCAGCATGATGTCGTCAGACATCTCGTCCACTTTGGCGAGACGGTCTTCGATACTCAGTTTGTCGTATCCAAAGCAATTCGCGACCTGAAGCTTCAGGGCATCGATGCCGTCTTTATCTATCCGCTTGCCATTCGCAAATTCGATTAACGATTTAGCGACATGATCGCCTTGGCTAGTAAGCATCTGGTTAGCCGGGTAAAGGCGACCGCGAAAGTCGAAAGAATGTGGTTGCCAGAACGCAGACTTTTCGATCAACATCTTCGCTTGCAGAATTTGACGTTCAAATGTCATCGCTTTGCTAGTCGTCGACACATATTTAGCCAAGTTGTCGTTAAACTCCTGCTGCACAATGCGCTTGTCGTCGTTTGACAGATTCTGCCACTGCTCTGGCGCTAGCTTCTTGGGTTTGTGTACAGGCATCTGAGGCCCTATGTACGGATTTCGACACAAGAATTCGTAGACGTTTTTGTTGATACGCCACGGCGTTTTTTGGATGCTATTCAGACTATCTAAAGCATCTGTGGAAGGTAGGAATTTATGAGGGTGCCAATCAGTCCGGTAAACTTTCTGATTCAACAAATAATAACCACCATCGATTTTACCCTCTTCGTTCTGCTTCCAGGCGCGAGGCGGGACGAGCATGGGTCGACGAATAGGCTGACTGACTGAAGCAATAGCGTGGAGCCGCGAGACGTCACTGAGGAAGTCGTCGGAGTAAAAAACAGTTTGCGCTCTGATCTTGCCTCTTGGGCCGGTCGCTGTGAAAGTCAGCATGTCAGGATGCGCTCGACGAATGCAGTCCATGACCAGAGCGCCCGTGCTGAATTTAGCGTCGCGGGTTAAATCGTACTCGTCACTATCGAGGAAGCCTTCTATTTTTTTTTCGATCTTCCTGGCGAACCTGAGATGTTGTGCTTTTGAAGCGAGGGCTTGAGAGTTTCGTCTTAAAAAATGTGAGCTGTAAGTTGGCTCTGAGTCTCGCCATTTTTGGAAACGAATTTCTCGTATTACTGTTTCGCCTAACTCCAGGCAGATGTGCTGGTAAGTCGGTGGCTTGTTTGTTGCGAGCGTCGACATCAAGTTTTGTGTCGCAGCAAACGCCAACTCCTGTGCGTCTGCTAGGCCGATCAAATATTTCCAAGCTAGATTTCTTTTCCCGGTTGAGTTGTTGATGATTGCATCTTCTGCTTCACGCTGACGAACAGCGATAAACTCCTGAACCTCTGGCGCTATTGTTTGCAGTAGCTGCTCTCCAAGTTTTGTTTCATTTAGCTGTTTGTTGTTGATGCGTTCTAGGTATCTATCTTCCGCATCTGTAACCATCCTGTGTTCCCATAGAACTTCCAAAAGCTCAAAATCACTATGTTCATCCATGTCCCGCCATAACTCCCTATTTATGTTGTTTATGTTGTTACATAACAAGTAATGTTATTGTTGGTAGTCGATAATATATGTAAACATACTCTATAAGCTTTATCAACAACTACAGTTAAGTGCTGTAAGACTGTAAGTGATATACATCAAGCAATTTAGGGCCCCTATACTGTCAACGCAGGTGTCATTAATAATTTATATACAGCATCATACTATCTATAAAGAAACAATATAACGCTATATATGTAGTATATTCTTACAATTTAGGTATAGACAAAGCAGATATCTGTAGATTAGTATTGCTTTCAAGTGGTGAACAAAAAACAACCACATTGAAACAACATCTTTCAAAAGAACGGAGGAAAAAGATGAGTACGGAAAAGCGTCGTAAAAACGTGCGCGCTGATCTAACTAAGCGACAGGAGTTTGGCCGGATTCTGGCTTCTCTGAGACACGCTGCACAACTGACACAACACGACCTGGCGAAACTCGTCGGTCAAAAATATTTTACAATGATAAGCCAAGTAGAAGCTGGCCGCGTGAGAGTGCCTCCAGATGATACAGAGTTGTGGGCGCGAGTGCTAGGCGTTGATACGCAAGCGTTCGCTAAAGAGTGTGTAAGGTTTTACGAGACAGATGACTACTTTAAAGCCATATACGGGAAAGACACTAAACGAGACTTACTATGAAAGTCTACTCTGATCCAAAGGGTCGGCCGGGCAAATGGCGCGTCAAGCTTCCTAGCGGCAAGTACAAGACGATTACTGCCGCCAGTGAAGCTCAGGCATTGCAAGCTGCACAAACGGCTTTAACAGAGTTTGAGGCACCACCGGGGGAATGGCTTGAACTTGCTAACCGGCACATCCATCGCCGGGAGGCAGGTTCACCTGACCTAATTAACAAGGCGAAATGGCGCGGCAGTAAATATATGCTGCGAAAGTTCGCCAACACCTTTGAACTGAGCTGCAAACCGAAGACCGTGGAGATGACCCATTTCCTCGATCTATGGGACACGCTGACTAGACATCAACAAGACAACCTACGCCCTGAACTTAATCGTTTTATCAAGTGGTGTATGTTGTCTCAGTTGATCGTTCTACCGTCTAATCCGATTGATCTATTAGACAAAAAAGCACTGCCCACGAAGAAGCGCCAGAGGCTGACACAGGGTATGTTTGATGGTGTTATTCGAACGGCGAGAGACAAAGGATACGACGGCTTGGTACAGGCATGCAAACTATCGTATCTTACTACACTGCGTCGAGGTGATCTGTCTAAATTGAAGTGGGATGATATTAGAGACGGCGCGCTTTTTGTTACGGTAAGTAAAAGCATCGCGTCGAGAGGGGAAGTAGAAGCGTCCAGGTTGAGGTGGGAGCTACAGAAGCACCCGGAGTTGCTTCAGGAAATAAAGGAGTGCAGACGTCTAGCGGCAATGAATCGCGACTGTCCGTTTGTGTTAAGCCACTACGGCGGCAAACGACCGGCTAAGTCTAAGGAACACGAGTGTCAGATGACGCCTGACCTGATCAGCAAACAGTTCACCGAATGCATACGAGAGCTGGTTCGCACTGACGACCATCCAACGTTTCACGAAGTGCGTTCGTTGGCGGCGGCTAATTTAGAACAACGCGGTGCGCCGGGTGAAGATATTAGCAAGATAATGGCTCACACAGATGAAGCAACAACGGAGTTGTATCTGGTTGGACACGACCGTAAATTCTATGATGTGAACTACAGTAACACCATATAGCGAATGTTGTGCTTGTAACCTTGCCAAGGTAGCAGGTACACAAACTGCTCTGAAAGCTAGGCACAGCAAGGGGTTTTGTTTTTATTGTTGGTTGTTTTGTACGGTACACAGAGGGTACACACTTTTTTTGCTGTTTGTGAATCTGTGTAAAACTACAGCAACGTACTGTAATTGCGGGAATAGCTCAGTTGGTAGAGCGCCACCTTGCCAAGGTGGAGGTCGCGAGTTCGAATCTCGTTTCCCGCTCCAATCAATCGACTAGCTTTAGATGCGCTTTCACGCTGCTGATAATATACCGGGGAATTTTCTTCCGACCAGCCTTCCAACTTGCGTATGATCCGGTGTAATCAACAGCCAACAACCTGGCACATTTGAGAGGGCCACCGGCCTGATCTTCCAGAGTTTGTAATAGCTCTTTGTCTTCCATTTTTGAAATCATAACGTCATTCACAACTTTGTTGAATTCTGTAAAGTCTAAGTCCACAGTTCCCATCTTAAAGTCCCGCTGGCCGGTATTCGTCAAATAACACAGAAGCGATGGCCGCATGTTCGACGCAGTTCTCTTTAAAATAACGTCTAGCTTTTTGGATTTCTAGTGCCTGGCTTCGGCCCCGCTCCCAATATTTTGAGTCTTCAGAGTACTGATATGACCAATCGTGGTCTTGTAACATAACGACAAATTGTTTGAGTGTGTACTTCATAGTTTCCTCCAATAGAATAAACTTATTCTACTATAGGGATACACTATATACCACGATACTATATAGCTTTTGCGTCTCGCAGTAGCAAAGTCAATGCGCTGTATGAGATACCGTTTCGATCCGCGATGTTCTGTCGTGTCCACTGACCTGTTTTGTACTTGGCGTTAAAATCTTTCAGCACATTCTCGACCAATGCTTCGCGAGTATCGAAGTCACCCGTAGCCATTGGTCGACCGCTTGGGTTTAGACTAACAGGTTCTAGGGCTTGTTCTGCCTGTTGACGCTCCTGCGCCTTACCAGGTGAATGACAGACCTCGCAGTGATAGCCGTCCCGGTATTCGATGCTGCCATCTGTGTGCTGGATTTCATAGTCGCCTTTCATTCGATTCACAGACCGACCAAAGCCGGGGGCCGTTGGATATGAACAGCGGACGCAAGGGTGAGGGTGTTGCAGGTACTTGTTCATCAGACTAATTCCAGAAGCTTTGAAGGACTGATGATACATAATACAGTTATTAAATGTATAGATTAGTACTGTAGTTTTTACGTTAGCCTAAAATGTACAGAATCAAAAAGATCATCAGAGGCACAGTGACGAGAGAAATACCAAAAACAACAAAAACCTCGATCAGCTCTTTTTTCAGTTTCTTTCTACGCTTCATCTCAGCTTCTAGTCGAGCTTGTTCAGCTTTTCTAGCGGCGACCATGTTCTCAATCATTTCAGTATAAAGGTGCCCATTGCCGGAAAGCACAAACAGGTCTTTGATCTGCTGCATGTGATCCTGTAATTCTTTTTTTGCCAGGGTAGCTTTGAGAGCTTCTTCAGGACTGAGGGTGCCTGAGTTTTGGAGTTTTGTAATTTGTACTTCGGAGGAGCCGAGTTTCTGAATCATCCCGGCGATTGAGCTTAAATCTTGACCTGCTTCAGCGCATTTTTTGATTGTTGCTGTTGCTGTGTTGATCCCAGCGATAAGGGCCGTAAGTTCTAAAAACATATTAGCCCTCCTTAATTAATAGACTCAACCTTTTTGCTCGTTGCCCAACTTGTTTAGCCCACTTGCTCGCCAGCATCTGGACACTTGCCTCGTCCATATCGCCGTCTTGCAGCGCTTGCTTAAACTTCTTGAATTTCTTTAAAGTCGGCAGGCCTAAATTGAACGCCATGTTAATTAGACATGCTTGACGCACGTCGCTAAGTTCGTTCCAGGTGACTTCACCTACAAACTTTTTAGCGTCTAGCATGGCGACCTGAGTATCGCTTTGTAGCATCTGTTCAGCTTCAAGCGCTGAGATACCGTTGTCTTCTAGGTTTCGACCGTAGCCGATAGTCACTTTGTTGGCTGTACATGTGTATGGATAAAGGCGTAAGCCCTCGTCATGTTTAAGTTGTTCGATTGCTATTTGTTTGCTTTTTACCATCGTTCGATCACATCCAGGCTGTAGCGAATGAACCCGTCACCGCCGTATTCAATCGTCGGGGTGTCGGTGTTGAGTGAACACTTGAGGGTAGGGGTGTTGTTGTTTGGTACACTTAAAGCGACTGTCCCTGTGTCTCTTGCCGGGGGGTCAACAATAGGCGTAGAGCCGCTCAGTCCGACATACTGCATAAGCTGGTTGTTGAGGCTGCTGCTGTCTCGGTTGTAGTACTCACCTATTTTCAGGGCTGTATCGGTATAGCTGCTGTCGTCTCGCAGGAGAGGCCAACGCATCGCAAAGATGGTGTTACGACCATCGATGAGCCGAAAGAAAGAGGCCAGGTCTGCGTATTCACTTTTATGCATCGGTGGAAACTTAAACGTAGCTTCCAGACGTACACCACCAATCGACCGAGACTGTCGGCGCATGCTCCGCGAGTCAGCGACTAAGGTTCTCCTGGGATGTCGAATCTCGATGCTTTCGGGATCAATCGTCGTCGGAAAAAGCTGATAGGGGCCGTCGCCGTTTTGAAATGTATGAGTAGCCATTGCTTCTCCTTTTTAATGCTTAATAAAAAAAGCCCCTTTCGGGGCTCTTAGATCAGGATGGAACGTCTGGTGTCGTCCCGACAGCGGTAGCGTCGCTAACGGACTCTTTTAGTCGCCCGAAGAATGCTTCTCTTCCGACCTGAAGTTGCTCGACGTTAAACGATGCTGACCTTATCTTGCGGTCTAAATCGGTCACATGGTCTAGCAGTAAACGACTTTCGTCGCTCAAGTCTTCAAGCAGATACGCGGTGTCGTCGATTGAAACTTGTGCTGGCTGTGTTTTTTTCTCGGCCATTTTCATTTCCTTTTGTGGTTAGTTAATTGTTAAGCCCAAGGGGTTCCAGACGCTTGCGTTGGATTCTTTTGCAGATCAATGTTTGCAGCTAACGATGCTTCAACAGCATCTTTGTCTACACCGTTTTCGTAACACCACCCAAGCACTTGCGCTTCCGTTACGTCTGCAAAACTGGTGTAGTCTGAAGACGAGGGGTCAGGTGTGAATCCGCAAGTGCCATAGTTTGAAGCGCGGTGCGTCACTGCATCATCGCCAGTGCCTTCTGTTTGTTCTGCATTACAGCGCCAATGTGCGACGATAATCGCGCCGTCCATTTCCGCTGGTTTCAGGTCATATTCAGTGGTCGGTATGACCCAATTGAATGTTGTCATTTGTTATTCCTCTAGTTGCGCGACACGCTGTCGCAGTTGTTGTATTTCTTTAACGAGCATAGGAACCAAAGTGCTGTAATCTACACCCATCATTCCGTCGGGGTCTTCACTGAACGATACTGAGTCAGGCGCAACATTAACAAGTTCTTGAGCCACCATGCCGTATTTTTGGTGCGAGCCATCAGCTTTCCAATCAAACGAACGCACTTTAATTGCATCTATATCAGCAGAGGCAGAAGGTGCGTCCTCAATGTTGTCTTTCAGGCGTTGGTCTGAAGAAGTATTGTATGCGGTTGTCGTACCATTCGTTGAAATGCTACCGACGAACTGACTGCCGGATTTATAAAAATATATTAACGCTGTTGATGCCGTGTCTAATCCGAGCAAATAACCACTTGAGTTTGATTGCGTGTTGTACTGAATAAAGTTACTGGCAATTGAATTTGAGACAAGTAGCCTCCCATCCGTATCAAATGTGCCAACCGGAGTTGCACTACCATTGACCATGAAGTGAAGAGCATTTCCAGTTTCAGCAAATAGCGAAGTGTCATACGAAGAACCTGAGCCTACCAAGTCTTTTTCGTGGAATAGACCTCCAGTAGTTGTGGTGCCGTTTTTTAATCTGTATTGGTTGGCAGAAGATGTGCCTGATAGGAAGAGGTCAGAAAAGCGGCTTGCAGTAGACCCAAGGGAAACAGTAGCGTCAGCCCTGATGTCTCCACTCGCATTACCAACTGGCTCAATCTTGTCAGTGTTGAAATAAAGACCTGTGTAACTTCCCGCAGAACCAGATTGGATATAGTTAGCGGAGTTGTACGCACCCAACGAGCCAATAATGGTGCCGTCCTGCGCAAACACCTGTAGAGTCCCTTCGTTACCCTGACGATTAATAAGCAGTGGCGTGTCTTCAAAGCGAGATATTTGTATTGACTTAGGCTCAATTACAACGCCTTCTTTTGACGTATCAGTAGCCGCTTCGTTCCAGATAACTGAATCAGTAGTACCCACCAACAGGTTGCCTGAGTCAAAACGCGCAAACTCACCTATAGACCCTGCGCTTTCAAAGACAATATCATTATCGTCAGCAGGGGTTACAAAAGCTGTTATACCGCTGCCATCTCTGCGTCTTTCAATGTAACTCGCTTCTGTTGCACCTTCATAAAAAGACAATCTTGCCGCAGTTCCAGACTGTACTGTGCCGCCGTTACTGACAATTAACCTTGTTGGGCTACCTGCTGTGTCAGTGCGCACCGTCACGTTCCCTGATGAGTCAATACGCATGCGTTCTGCCGCATTTGTGCCACCAGACTGCGTGAAAAACAAAATCTGACCAGCATCACTACCAGCCGTTGCATTCGTATTATCAAAACGAAGATAAGAATTAACTACATACTTTCCACTTGAGCTAAGGCGAGATGCCCCTACATAACCTTCAGTTGAACCTGTGCCAATCATTACCTTAGTGTTGGAGCTGTTGCTTGAGCTAAACTGATTTCCCCAGAACTGCTCGACAGTCCCGCCATCATGCGTATCGCTTACCGCTGCTGAAGTCTGCCGAACCAACAGGTTGCCTGATGAGTCTATGCGCATTTTTTCCCCGTTGCCGACAACAAAACCTACAGGGTGGGCAGAAAGAGAACCTATCTTTACAAAATCTTGCGAACTATCAGAACCCGTAATCATTGTCTTTGTGCCATCAGAGGCTTCAAAGAAGTTAGCTCCAGTGCCTTTGCTCAAATAAACACCAAGCCCGTTTCCTGTTCCATTTCCACCAATACCAACGTTGCCTGATGAGTTTATGCGCATGCGTTCCGCAAGAGATGAGTCAAACGCTGTTGAAAAAGTGAGAATGCCGTCATTTGCACTTGCACCTGCACCTTCTTTAGTACCTGTTATTCGGGCTAAGCTGCCGTTGCCATTTTCAAAATCTATGTTGCCAACATTTTCACCTGCGTTATAAAGTTTAAGGTATGTAGTGTCTGAACTGCTGTTAGTTGCCGCTTGTATTTCTAAGGGACTGTCAGGCGAGCTGGTGCCTATACCTAACGACTCCGATGATGCGTCCCATACAAACTTTGGCGTTACCCCCAGATCCTCAAAAAAATGCACATCGCCGCCGTCGAGAAATTTAGCTACAACTTTGGGCGTTGCTCCTGCCGCAACATAAACATCAGCGCCAGCAGTCGGGCGACTTTGCAAAACTAGAGAACCGTTTACTCCGTCAAAGGATGACCCTGTAGCATAAACTTTAGCTGTTGATCCTGTTGTAACTAACGCGCCGTGCGAGGCATAAAACTCAGAAGCGAGACTGTTGAGAATGCCGTCTACGGTGGCTGTGCCAGTAACGTCTATGCCGCTAGTGTTGACAACTAGCTTATTTGTATTATTTACGCCGAAATAATGATTAGAGCCTGTCGGGACATTATAAAACCAAGTGCCTGCTGTGCCGTCACCACCTATCCATCTATCACCTGCCGCACCTGTATTGCCGCTTGTTCCTTCAACGGCAAGATAGCCAGTTGCTTGTACTGTGCCAGTAATGTCAATTCCTGTGGCTGAGCTGGCTAGTCTGGCTGAACCGTTGTGATATAGAGTAACTGCACCATCCGTAACAGCAGTCATCATAAATTCGTTGTCTGCTGAGTTCTTTAACTGGAAATCAGTTGCTAAAACTTTCAAGTCATTTGTGCCTTGGTCACTAATGTAGCTATTAGTGCCATCATGATAAATCTGTAAATCTTGGTTGTTACCTAACTCTATTTTCTCATTGTCACCCAGCCGAATCCGATCAAATTCAGTTTGATCCGCTTGCACCTTGACGTTAGCGCCGCTTCTGACAGCAATCAGGAAGTCTGTTGGTTGCAGCGACCCGCCATCTGATAATTCTGATATCTTGCTCATTTGTTTTTGCTCCTAACAGCATGCTGATGCCGCGTTCGTGATTTATATATTTTGTGATGAATACGATTAGTCAAAATTAACCACCTCCACCAAGCGTGCCAATATTTGTCAAAGTGATGTATACACTTTCTCGTGTGATCGCTGATGTGTCGGTATCGGTAATCAGCACTTCCCAAACGCTGACAGCAGGAGTGCCAAACGCAACGGTTGCTGAAAATGTTGGCAGTTGCGTTGTTGTGCTACTGATAGTTGGATCGTCGCCGCTTGTGGTCGCTTGCCGCGTCCAAGCATATGAGTAGTTGCCAGACCCGTTATAGTAGGTATAAGACAAATTTGAAGACGCTGATGTGACGGTCACGGGGGAAGAGCTTGCGCCGAAATTTGACTGCGTAAAAGAAACCGCAGCATCAAACGTGGCTATTGATGAACCTGCTTGCGCCTCGATAACAGCGTTGATGTATACGCTGCCGTCAGACTTAACATAGAACAGCCCGTTGCCTTCTGTCTTTGTGCCAGTTCCGTACCAGATTGGGAAATCACCGGTATCGCTTACCTCAACGCGGTAACCTGACGCGGCGGTTTTAATAGTCCCGGCTGTTATGGTGCCCATGTCTGCGCTGATGGCTGACAAAGATGTCACAGATACCTTTTCCGCAGTAATAGCATTTGCGGCGATGGCTTCTGCTTTTACTGAACCATCAACAATTAAATCACCAGAAATGAAGTTAGATATTGCTGACCAGGTCGCTTCAGTTGAAGTAGCCCCGGCGACCGTACATACCCAGGCGTAGGTCGTGTCTGGTGTTGTTGTTGTGTCTGTTGTTATGACCAGGTCGTTGACCTTTGCTAGACGTCCAGCGACAGCGGTAAACTCTGCGTTTGTCGGGGCTTCGTCATCGTCAGTGGTGATACGCCAGAAGCTAGGTATCGCATGTTGGTCTGCTGACACGACCCCAGTGACATCACTCATCACTTGGTCAGCGTTTGTGATAACACCATCAGCATCGCTTAACGAAGCACCACTTGATAGCGTAAACGATGACGCTGTAACGTCACCCGCAATTGTTAAATCAGTTCCATCAAACGAGAGCTTGTCTTTCAAGCTGAAGTTCGCGCTGTTGTCGAAATAGAATCCAGTATTTGCGTTGTTGAATGTACCTGTGCCTTGATACAACTGGGCAACTTCTGGATTGCCGCCAGCAGCAGGAGTGTGGGCGATGGTGATCGGGCCAATCGCACCAGTTTGCAATCCTAGATCAAGGCCGGTCGCTCCGGGCTGCACCGCACTAGCACCGGCTGACGCTCCGGTCGTAACGTCTGCAACCGCAACGCTGTTAACAGTTCCTGTGAGATTGCCGCTTAGTATTGTTGCGTCATCGTTTTGATTAGCGGTGTCTGCTAGTCCCAAACTGGTGTTAACGCCAGTAGACAGGTTGGTTGTTCCAATCGTCACGCCAGAATCAAGCGACAAGCTAGTTGCCGTGATTGCGCCAGATATTGTCGCGCCTGACGCGGTCAACGCTCCCGCCGGGGTTACTTTAAACTCTGCATCAGCAAAGGTTGTGTTGCCTAAATAGATTCCGGCACTGTCAGCACTGAATACGCTTTCGCCACTTCCGATTCTTATATCGTTGGCGATTGTCGCGGAGTCTGTAATCAACGCACCCGCTGTTATGACTCCCGAGACATCGATGTAATCTGCGAGGATAGTGCCGGTTAAAATATTCCCGCCGCTGATAATAGTTGTTGTATCACTAAGGTCGTTTTCGACAACAAGACTGCCAGCAGTGATGACAGCAGAAGCAACGCTAGACGCATTGATCTGATCGGCGCTAACACTCCCGTCAACGAGAAGATCACCGGACATGAAATTAGTAATGGCTGACCAAACCGCTTCAGTAGATGTAGCGCCAGCAGTTGTACAAGTCCAGCCGTAGGTGCGGTTTGGCGTTACTGGATCAGTGACTGTCGTGTCAGTTGTGATGACTAGATCGTTGACCTTTGCCAATCTTCCCGCAGCGGTGTTGAATTCGGTATTAGACGGCGCTTCATTATCGTCAGTCGTTATGCGATAGAAAGAAGGTATGTTGTGTTGTGCAGCATCAACCACCCCGGTTACGGCTGACATCAACTGCTGCGCGTTACTGATCGCGCCGTCTGAATCTGTGAGAGTTGCGCCGGTAGCTAACGTGAACGATGACGCTGTTACGTTGCCGGTAAGTGTTGCGCTTGATGCTGTTAATGCACCCGCTGGCGTGACTCTAAATTCAGCATCAGCGAAGGTTTCATTTCCCAGATAAATGCCAGCACTATCCGCACTAAATACTGCTTCACCGCTGCCTATCCTTATGTCATTGGCAATCGTGGCAGAATCAGTAACCAGGGAGCCAGAAGTGATAATGCCTGAAACATCTAGGTTACCTGCCGCCAAGGTTCCGGTAACATTTGCACCGTCAAACGTCAGTGCCGTGGATGCGTCAACAGTACCCGTGATATTCACTCCGGTCGCTGTAACTACGCCGCCTGGAGTTACTTTGAAAGGTGCGTCAGCGAAAGTTGCATCGCCTAAATAGATTCCGTTGCTGTCTGCTTTGAATACATCGTCGCCAGTTCCTATTGCTATAGAAGAGCTTAACGTGCCAGATGTAGCGTTTATCTCTCCTGTGATCTTAGCGTTCTGGAACTCAACGTTCCCTGAAGTGAGTATCTGCCAACCAGAGGTATCAGCAACGTAATTGGTTGACTCAAGAGTATTAGCAAACTTGTCAACCGTGACTGCATCATTACTTAGCCGGGCAGTCGTAATGGCGCTTTCTGCTATTTCCGAAGTATCGACACCGGAGGCTTTTATGACCAGGCTAGTCACGCCGTCAACTGTCTCAGTGTCAAACATCACGCCATCGATCTGTAGTCTGTCCGCTGAAATTGTGCCGGTCGACACCAGGTCGCCAGAAATAACAACATCAGTCCCAAAATAAACTTTCTGAGAAGTGACAGTGAAAGGCTGAATGGGATTCGCCGCTGTTGACGATGGATCAACAATCGAGAATTGATCAGCTATAACGGCAAACTCACTAAAGGGCGCTGACCCAGAAGTTGTAGATAACAAGCCGAAGCCTGATATGCGGTTGTTGTTGTCAATCTTTACGCCGTAGTTGGCTTCGACGCCGTCTATCGACTGACTCTGTGTGCTGATAGAGGTGGAATTGCCGCCGACAGTTGACGTTAGCGAGGTTAAATCTGATGAAATCGTACTTACAGCGCCATCGATGACACTGACAGATGTGGTAAGGCTTGATAATCCCGAAGCCGTAGCAGTAACTCCGACTGATGGGTCGTTGACCGTAGACTTCAACGCTGTGATATCGCTTGCCTGAGTGACTAGGTTATCTTCACTAGCAGTCGTCCGTACAGTTAAGGCCTGGACTGCACTAGAAGAACCGACAGCAAAATCTGAAAGGTCTTGTAGGTCTAACGTACCAGAACCTTCTAAATCTATAAGGTCATCATTTTCATCTTCGGCTTTTGTGCGAAAATGTAAGTCTTCTGTGTACGTCGCGTCCAACGTAGTGACATCGCTTGCGTTGACTGTCGTCGCGCTTTCGGTATTTGTCACCCTGGTAGTTAAGTCGCTCAAGCCCGTTGCGTTAGCCGCAACACCCGTAGTGCTATTGTCGACGGTAGACTCAAGGGCAGTGATATCCGAGGTCTGCGTCGTAATAGTGTTTTCAGCAGTACTGACTCGGGTTGTGAGGGTATCCAGCGCACTGGTTGACGCCTTTGCCGCTAAATCTATCTCTGCTTGATCTAAATCCGAAGTCAGCGTTGTAATGCTGCTTGATTGTGATGTTATTGTGGTTTCTGCTGTTGTTACACGAGTATCGAGAGCAGTTAAAGCGGTAGCAGACGCCTTGTCCGCGATGTCTAATTCTGCCTGATCTAAATCCGAAGTCAGTTGGGTAATGTTACTAGCGTTGCTAGTGGTAGCTGTCTCCGAATCTGTGACCCGTGTCGTTAAATTCGTTAATCCCGTTGCAGTAGCCGCTAGGCCTGTCGTTTCATCGTCAACCGTAGCCTCTAGCGCAGTAACGTCCGATGCTATTGAGGTAATCGATGTGCCTTGACTTACAGTAAGGGTGTCAAGTGCTGTGATCGCCGTAGCGTTCGCTGTGTGTGCGGTCGTGTTCCCGGCTACCGCTGTATTAGTAGTCGCCAGATTGCTTGTCAGATTTGTAATGGCGGCTGTGTTCTGCGCGATAGTTGCGTCTTTTAACGATACCCAGGCAGTGCCCGTGTAGTAGTACGGATGATTGGAATCGTCTGAGTCATAAAAACGCGAGAAAGTGGGTATCGGATTAGGGATGCCGTCTTGTCCAGGAACGGGTTCTGTTGTTTGAATGTAGATGTCACTCACGCCGCTTGTCAGATCGACTACAGTATCTTCAAGTGCCGATACACTGTCCGCGACAGAGTTGATGCTTGTGTTGATTGTTTGGTTGCTGTTGCTGACAAAAATGGCCACATCGCCAATATTTTCAATGCTGACGTCTGCGCCTGTTTCGAGGTCTAACACCTCCCCGGCTTCTACCTCAACACTCAGGATATCTTGAGCAACGACACTGTTCAGGACGTCATTTACACCGAGAACAGTTGAGCCGTCGGTGTTGTATAGGTCGACGCCAATCTGGGCACCGACTGTTGCGCCTGTTTCTACGCCGTCTAGTTTTGTGCCGGTCAAAGTTGGCACAACGTGCGTTGTCGTGACATACGCGGAAGGCATTGATGTGCCGAAGCTGTTTGTCACGAAATACCGCAAACGCACCTGGTAAGTCTGACTATCGCGTTCAATCGCTACTTCTGTCTGCGTTTGGTTTTCGGTATCTAATATAAGTTGTGTGTTGTACTCGGTAGTGCCGTTGATAGCCCAGCTTACTTCAACGTGCTGTGCTGAATCAGGTACGTCAGAGAACGGAATGGTCAGTGTAATTGCTGTTGAGCCGTCGGCTCTTGTCCTGGTGTTTGTGGCTATGGTGCCAATTGTTAAACTAGTCGGTACGGCGTTTACTACTTCTTCTTGCCAGCTTAAACCAATCGGCTCGTTGGCTCGGGAAGCATTCCAAGTATAGACGGAACTATCATATTCTTTAAGCTGGAGCTGTACCGTCATCTTTAGCAGGTCAACGCTAGTTTGGATGACGCGGAAGTACTTACCGCTAAAGCCAGAGCTGTCGTAAGTCAACGCAATAACGTCACCCGGCACTAAGCCAAAGCAACGACTGCTGAATGTGCCGCTCACAGTTAAATTAGATCGACTGTCTCGGACAAGATACTCAGCAGTGTCTTGAGCTTGATAATAGTCGGTGCAACCTTTGATGGTGAACGTCCGGTGAAGCTTTTCGTCTTCATCTTCAGCTAAATACGTCGCGTATCGACCGCCGTCTTCATCACTATCGAGACTAGGCCAGCTTACCTGATCTGTTTTGCTCTGTTTGTTTTCGTTTATAAATTTAATAGTCGCCCGGTTCATCCGCTGAGACCGATCACCGTTAGCGACCTTGAGACCCCCGATAATGTCGTCGTCTCCTAGCGTGAGAACAGGAGACGCGACGTCAGCCATATGAACAAAGTACTTACCGTTGGCGTAACTTAGGTTACCGCGAAAGACATTTAGAATTTCCTGAATGTTGTCTAAAACTTCTTTCGAAGGATCAAGCGCCAGGTTGATACTAAAGCGTTTCTGTTTGTTGGCCTGACTACCAGTGGACTCTTGCTCTGGACGATAAATAGGAATGTTGCCTAGTGGCGTAGTGACGTAAGTTAACCCCGTTTCAGGATCGTACTGAGTCAAATTGCTGCCAGTTTGGTTAGTAAGACGTGCTGGCACATCAACTAACACATCACACTTGTCTGCGGAAACGGCGATACTGTCTATGTCTATCGTAGAGATGTCTAAGCCCCGGCCGTACTCTTCGTTTAGAAGGTAATCGAGGAGGGCCAAAACAGGATTAGCGGAGTATTCCCATGTTGTTGCTGTGGCTGCTCGGTGAGTACTTGTACCTAGGCTTGAGTCATAGGCGCTGCTAGTAGAATCTTTTCGAGGATCGTACAGAGCGCGGCCCTGGACGCGATACCGTGTTTGCGGCTCGCCCTGATAAGCCGAGTTATCGGGATCGAGGAACAGCCGCTCGACTGCGTAAGCGACGCCGTTACCGACTGCCGTGCTGCCCCATGAAGCGAAGGCTGATGAGTACGCTGTCCTTAGTGCGGAAAAGTTCTGACCAGCCGCCGGGCCTTTGCTGTATGTAGTGGCAAAGTGGAGATTGTGACCGCCAAAGCGAGTAGACATGTAGCCTTCGTCATCGACCGTCACATTAGTGACCGAGGTGATGGGGCCGTTACACAGCGTCACAGCGCGGTAAAGAAAACGATTGGGGCCGTGATCTTTGTTTATTTCTAGCTGTGCTGTTGTTGCTCGTGAGAGTGTTGTGAAACCTGTTTGAGTCATTCGGGCTTCTTTAGGCGTCACCGTTTTCCAAACGACTGTAGAGCCAACTAACGCTGTTCCGTAGACGGTGTACAGTCCCCGGTTACTGTCGTGACCACTGACCTGGACAGCCTTGGCTTCTTGAGCTTGCTTTTTTGCCTGGGCTTCCATCCTTTTTTGCTGGTAATAGACACCAGCGGAAGCAACAACCGCAATAACGGCTGCAATTATGCTAAATACCATACTTAACTACCCCACTTAATTGGCAGTTTTTCTTGATGAGAATACTTAAAGATTTCGTCGTCGGGATAGTATTCTTGTTGGCTGCTGCTGTTGGTAAAACGACCGTTGGTTACTTCAAACGTCGCCCAATGGCTCGCGAGCTTGACCGAGAATTCACTGGTAGAATTTGATTCACTCAGCTCCCAGGTGTCGACTACCCCGGTGTAAAGTTCAAGCACACTGGTTGAATCGAGCAGCTCATAGTTGTCGTCTAAAAAAGCAAGATACAACGTCCCGGTTTTACCGACATGTCTGACGTAGTCAGCGCCGCTGTTTGTATATTCCTGGTACGCAGATTTATCTGCACCAGCGAAAGTTATCGTGTAGCTGTTAGCGGCAATGTCTGATGTTCGACTAACGTTGCTAGTCTTTAAAACAATTTCGTCCGAAGTCGTGTAGGTCGTTCCTGCGTAGGTGATAGGCTTATGATTATCAGTAATCTTGAAGCCAACTCCAGGAAGATGCACCAGCAGTGAAGTCCTGTATGTGCTGGCCTCAAGTGCCGTACTAACGCTGTTAGGGATAGTAATCATGTGATACTCCTAGAAGGGGGCTAGACGTACATTCTCTGCGCTAATCGATCTGATCATCGCTTCGAGTTCGCCCCGGCGTGAGGCTAAAGCGTTAACGACCAGGTCAGGATCAGCGACACCATTCACTTCAAGTGTGACCGATTCCGGCCCTCTCATTTTACTCGCTTGACCGTTATTTGCTAGGAATTGTGTCAAGTCTCTGTTGGCTCTTGTGGACAAAACTCGCTCACCTTTCTCAAGCATATAGGTGCCCGTCGAAGGTAACGAGTCCATTCCGTCGTGGGCCTGACCTTTCATAATGTCTCGGATGACCAGGCCTGTCTGAGCAGTTGTAATAGCTACAGCAGGGAGGTTGGCGGGGAAGGTAGCGGAGTTCCATGCTTTCATGATTGCAGCTTTACCCTGCATGATGGCCTCTTTAAGCAAAAGCGCACGACGTATTGCAGCAATCTTTTTAGACTTCTGCGCTCCGGCCATTAAGATATCATCAAGGGACTTATATTTTTCCATTAGCTTTTCGACAGTAGCGGTTACGCTCACCTTCAAGGACGTCCAAGCTTCTTTAAACTTCTCCAACGCCGCTGCCCAACGGTCAGCCCAGGACATAGGGCCGTCTTCCTCTCCCGGTTTTGCGTCGACCGGATCAGCGTTCCCGCCTTTGAGTGCGTTCCAGAACTGAACTAAGCCAGGGAACATCTCGGCCATCTTGGTCATGACGCTGTCGCCCATACCGTTAAAGCTTTCTACGATGCCAGCAAACATACCACCCATATCACCGACGCCAAGCGCAGCCATCATTTCAGCGACTTTAGCTTTGATTGCGTCTACTGGGGAGGCACCGTCATCACCGCTTATAAAATTAAAAGGTTCAGCGAGTGCGGCTTTCATTCGCGCACTGGCAGCTTCGGTTTGCGTAGCAATGGCAGACAACTTTGTCTCAAGCGCGGCTACGCCTTCGTCAGGCATAAGGGCATCTGATAGCTTGTCTGCTCCTAAATCTTTTAACACGCCAGCCAGCTTTTCTCTAATACCCGCGAAAAACATTTCTCCTTTGAGTAAAGCCGCCTCAAAAGACAACTTCATACTGTCCAGCGCCGCACCAGCAACCTTTTGGAGCTTGTCAAAAATTACAAAAGAATTCTCGAATATTGCAAACCGTTCTTGCGCGTAAACAAGAGCCGCGCCAAGGCCAACAACAGCAGCTACAATCGCGCCAATTGGGTTCATCATCATCGCGGCACTAAGCCTTAGCATCCCAACGGTCGCCATAGCTAGCCCTTTTACTAGTCCTTTACCTAGAGCAAAGGTGAGACTAACTATAGAAGAAATTACACTGACTGTTGTAGTTATTGCGGCCATTACTGACACAGCTATCCATGCGAGAAACCCTTTAACGACCTGCGTCAGAAGTATCGCAGCTAACCCAGCAGCAGCAACGGCAACAATATGAATGTTTTCTGACAGCGTCTTTATTATAACGGCCAGCTTGTTTGTTGCGCCAAATGTTGTGTTTACGCGGTCGACCATCTCGGTAAATGAGTTAGCGAACAGAACACGCGCCTGACTAAGCGTTACGTCCATGTTTGAAATAGCGACCCTAGTGTTATCCAGCTCTCCTGTTAGGATTGGGAGAATCCGCTCTGCCGTTAGGCCACCTTCTTGGCTAAACTTACGCAGTTCCCCAACAGTCATGTTAAGGCCGTCCGCAAGCATGTTTGTGAGTACTACGTTGTTTTCACTGACGCTTCGAAATTCGTCGCCCCTTAGTGCGCCTGATGCCAATCCCTGCGCGAACTGACGAGCTGAGTTAGCCGCTTCAGATGCTGTTGTCCCCGACATTAAGAAAGAGTTAGTTATAACTTCAGTAACCTGCGCGACTTCTTTTTGAGTTGTGCCCAGGTGCTTGGTCGATACTGCTATACGTTGATAGAGAGTACCGACAGACGCCAAGTCAGAACGTGACGATTTAGCAATAGCTCGAATCTGGTTCATGCCGATAGCGACTTCTCGACTTGTTTCAAATGTCGCTTTCATCTTGTTGCGTAGGTTAGTCATCTCGTCAGCAGCATTGGCGACCGCTGCCATACCGAAGCCACTAGCGATAGTTACGCCAAGCTGACCAATAGTGTTTTGAAACTGGTTTGCGCTACGACGCATGCTCGACGACATTTTCTTAAATCGCTTGTCTACTTGGTCAATGTCTTTACGAAAAGCCGCTGAGTTCATTCGCAAGCGTACCGCTAACGTTCTTAATACTGCTGTTGCCATGTCGTAAACTCCTACGGTAATTTAAAGCGAATGATGCGGTTCTTTAGTCGTTGTTTTAGTCGCTCTGCTATCTGCGTTTCTTTGCCGTCGAAGGCTGGACGCATAAACGGTCTTTCTTTAGTCGGGCCAAATCTGCCAGACTTCGTGCCAAATTCGTTTTGTAGAGCGTATGCAGGTTTTCTATCACCGGCCTTGTTAGCTGTAGCCCGAGCGTTACGCTTATACTTTCCACGTTTGTCTGTTCCAAAACGGACGTCACACACAAGGTCTTGCGGCTTAACATGACCGTTGGTTACTCTTCCTGACCTCAGTAGTGACTCTGTGTCTGTTAAGTCCTGGCGTCGGATATTACCTTTGACGTTTGCCATCACAGGTTTCATGGTCGACGTCATAGCGGATTTGCCCTCTTCTGTCCGAAGCTCTTTATCCATCCGCAAGAATTCTTTTTCTATGTCCCGCAAACCCTCAACCGTGAACTCGTTGTATATTTTTCCATTGCGAACTCGTACCGTGAAATCATTAGCCATTCTGTAACTCCGCGATACGTTTAAATATGTTCATTTGTTGTTGATTGCTTTGGCGTCTATTACTGTGTCGGCTGTATAACGCAAAGAAGTCATTAGGTTGGGCTGGCTTGCCGCTTTTCTTACCACCATTGACGTTAACCAACGTCGAAGCAATAAGCCCAGCCCTGTAGTCTTCCCGGACGGAGCCCCAAGGTTCCAGACCAAAGAACACCATCCACTCCATCAACTCAGCACTTTCTATCTGCGTCTCTAGTTGTCTGACTGTCATACCCAATGCGAGTGCCAGGCGAAACTTAAATCGCCGCACTGGGTCTTTTAGTTTCCCTCGGCAATGCCTAAGTCTTCGTCGGCCATGCCTGACAGCTTTCTGACTTCATCAAATAACCTGTTTATAACTAGGCCATTTTTCTTACCAAGGTCTTTTGCCTCGCTAGACTTAAACAACTTGTCGCCGTTTTCATCTACCAGACAGTTCACTACAAGTCTTGCACGCATGTTTACAAGGTCTTGGCTAACACCTAGGCTAGCCTCAAACTCATCACGCTCTGCTGCTGACAGTCCTCTTAGTCGGACACTCCCTCCCCATTCTTTGACCTCTACGTCAACGAAGTTAAAGTCAACTGCACCTAAAATCTGATCTCTACTTAATGCCATTTGTTCTCTCCTGCTTAAAAAAAACGAGACACCCGGTGAAGAGTGTCCCGCTATATTTTTACAAAGTACCGTCGGTGTCGAATGTAACCGCGCCATCAATGTTGATGCTAACGTTTACGGTGACTACATCTTCCAGTGGTTGGCTGATGCTGTAGCTTTGAATGTATCCGCTGAATTCACATGCAGCTAGACCTGTGCTTGCGTCTGCCCATACAACGACGAAGTAAACCTTCGCGCCAGATGAATAAGACGACTGCATAAGTGCTTGTGCTGCTTGTGCTGACGAATCTGGAACCCAGTTAAGAGCAACGTCGATTGTGCCGCTGTCTTTCTGACCTACCAGTTTTCCTTTGTACGCCGATCCATACTTGGCGACTTCAATGACGTTCGCGGAAAGTTCCATATCACCGATATTTTGAACTTCACCTACGAGGTCACCTGAAGCCAAGCTGGCGAGTGTGTGACTACTCGATTTAGCGTACAGCTTAGTTTCTTGCCCAGTAAAGGGCGCTTGAATTGCTGCCATTAGCTAGCTCTCCTTAATAATTAAGACTAAGTCTAAAGTTGATGTGTAAAGTTGAAGTGTCTCTTCAAAATCGTTGACGATGTTGTGACATCTGCATCCCTGGATTAAGTCGCCACTCTGTGTTGTCGACAGTCCGTTCATTGAAGCAACGAGTGCTTGAGTTATCTCACGCATCTCGGAGTACTTCTCTGCAAAAACTGTTAGATCAACTTGATAACGACGTAAGGCAGAAACACCCCCGGCAACAAGGCTTTCGATTCCGTCTTGTACTGTATAAACAATGCAAGGCTTGTCGACCTCTTGTGGTAGCCGTTGGGGGTAGACGCCGTTTGTAGCTATCTTTGAAGTGATGCTTGAATCAGCCAGGATGTAGCTGCGAATAGATTGATCAATCATCTGACATCCTCCGCGTAGATCACCACGTTCTGACGTTTGCCCTTTGGGTCTGCGCTAGACAGAACCTCAAGCAAACGACCAGCGACGCTAATCTGCGCTCCAGGATTCAACAGCTCAAGTTCTGGGCTGTATCTAAACTGAAGCTCAAACTCAATGCGGCTCATTAACTGACCATTTTCTGCGCGTTCTCTAAAAGTCCGCTGTTTGATGCTGCACTTGTGAGTGACAGAATCAGCAGTCATGGTATGGTCGAGTGCACCGTAAGCATCTGGCGACGTGGAGCGTTGGTAGATGGTTGCTGTGTGTCTGAGTGAACCTGCTCTCATACTGCCTCCTTACGCTAGGCGTAGACGGTAGGGAGAGAGGAGGTCATCAGCACCTTTCGGGGCTTTCACAAGCGCCAAACCAGCATTGTCAATAATGCCGTCTTCCCGGTATTCGTATAGTGACGCTGTCACCAACAAAATAGCCTGTTTAACGGAAGCCGGGACACTGACGGAACCATCGAGCGCATACGTCACTGCGATGTGCTTTGGCTCACTAGTCGCATCAGAAGGCCAGACCTCACCCATTGCTGGGTAAAGAAAAGCCCTGTCGGTCGCGCCTACTAGCCGATACTTTGAACTCGCCAGCGTTTGCTGGGCATAGTCCGTATCGTAGTAAGTGACCGAAGTGATGCTAGTAATCTTGCCACCAGGCAAGTACAAGCCAAGCTTGTCGCGATGATTGCGAACTGGGAACACATCGAAGTAAACCGTCTTCGAGCCTGTTGTCCAGGCGCGGTTGGTAAACGACTCTGCGTACTCAGTCGCAACTGAGATCATTCGTGTAATCTCGGTCTGCTCATCACTGTCAACAGTACTAGGCAGACGCAAGTGCAATCGCGCTTCTGCAAAGGTCACGGGGTCTGCCATAGCATGTCTCCTTCAACTTCAACAAATTTAAGCGTGGTTAACGCCAACAACTTTAAGTGCGCTAGCGTCCAACACCATAGAGCCAGTACGGCGTCTGGTGTAGAACATGATGCTGCCAGGCGTCGTGTAAGGGTCGCGTAACATTGACACGCCTACACGGTCTACAATCTGGAAAGCACGAGCAAAGTCACCGAACAAGATAGGCGCTGAATCAGCAGCTTCGTCGATGTCGTCCATGTCTTCATTGATCACGATTGAATGCCCGAACAGAGAAGTAGCACCTGCTTGCGTAAGATCACGCTGCAAGAAGTACTCGTTGTCGCCGTTCTTCAGATTCATCAGAGCCTGATGAGTTGTACGGTTCATCATCCAACGAGCGTTGGGCAGGTAACCTGTCTTCATCGACTTCACAACGGTTCGCAAGAACTCGATGATTGCCGCGTCAGTACCACCTAGCGCGTTATTTACGCCAGTGCTGATCACTTGGTAAACACCAGTGCTGTCATTAGCTGCCGCACTTGCATCGAGTGTCAGACCGTTCAGGATGCCAACAGGCTTGTTGGTGCCATTGCCAGACAAGAAAGCTACGCCTTCAGCTTCAGCAAATTGACGAGCGATTTCGCCAGTTAACCAAGACTCAACGTCGAAGAAACCGTCTTCGATCATGTGCTGGTAAACGCGAGGGCGAGCGTATACTTCACCGAAGGTGGCAGTTCTTTGTGCCAGCTCTGGAGAGTTAGTCTGTGCCCGTGCGGTAGTCTCACCAACCCAGCCAGACGCTGCGTCACCGATTGATACCAATTGTTTGACGTCGGTAGTCGCAGCAGAAACTACTGAACAAACCTGTCGAAGCGGAGAAATCTCTTTTTCGAGTTTGATGATTTCTTGTCTCAACTCTTCAGGTAGAGCGTAGCCGCCTTGAGCGTCAGTGCTGATCTGTAAATCAGTGCCTTTTGCGCGAAGACCGTCAATGCCGTCTTTTACAAAAGTTGAAAATATTTCTTTGTGTTCCATATCTTTTTCATCTCCAAGATTACGGATGAATGCGGGAGCAGCTTGCTTGGCTTTTATCTCTTCGAGATCGGCCTTGATTGCTACTAGTTCTTCTGATGCTTTTGTTGCTTCAGCTTTGAGAGACTCATTTTCTGCGGTGACTTCTTCGTTTTTAGTCACGACGGCATCGATAGTCTTTTCAACGACTTCGAGGCTTACGTCCTCCACAGCAACTACGTCTTCGACTTTTTGAATTTCTTCAGTCATAGGAATTTTATCCATTGCTTTGTTTGGATTTGATGCTGTTTAGTTTACTTAGCATCGCCTTGAGTCTTTGATTGTCTATCTCGATTTGAGCGTCACACTCATCATGAGTTTCCTCAATCAACTCCTCTTCTTCATCGACATCGAGAGACTTAAAGCCGTCAGCTAGAATAGCTTTTGCTTCTTTTCTCGAGAGCCCAGCGTCACGCAGGACAGTCTCTAATTCTCTAATGTTAATGTCCCCAGCTTCGTCTTTTACAGCAGAGATCACTGCTGAAGCGTTAGCCGGGATAGTCACTAAAGAGACCTCATGTAGGTCGATCTCTTTAAGGTGATTAGTTTTATTACTAGCGTTGTACTCTTCTTCGCGTACTCGGTAACCGATAGACATGCTGTTAATAGCGCCGTCCTTCAGTAAAGCGTATGCCTCGTCGGCATCACGGACACCCGCTGTGAGAGTACCCACAACACGCAAACCTTTTTGATCCTCGACCATAGAAGTCCAGCGGCCAATAGGACGCTTGAGGTCGTGGTGCAGCAGCATTGCTGGCATAGTTTTTTCGTTGTTGTGGTTTGTTAAGCTTTTTGAGAAAGCTCCTGAATCGACAACATCACCTTGACGATCCATGTTGCCAAACGTACTAGCGTACCCTTCAAACTTGCGCTCGTCGTTTTCCTCATAGAGCTTTACGTCTTGTAGGTGAAATACTTTTTTCATTGGAACCTCGTCTGATTTTTCTAATTCTCTTTGCTTTCGTTTTGCCCAAGCGTAGCCCGCCGGGCCTCCCCAAAGTAGATTGGCGATTTTCCCGGCAGACGGATAACCAGGCTCGCCAGAGCGATAACCCTCTGCGTCAGAGTCGACTTCGTGTCGTGCGAAAAAGGACACCATGCGATTGACTGTTTTAGGACTGAGCTTTTGCCTATTAGCAATAGTTCTGGCCCTAGCTACGCCTACCGACGTACCTCCGCGATTATGCTCACGCCGCATCTCTAAGCCGCGTCTAGCGTTACTAGCCATCTGCTCAGTAGGAACTAGGTTCACCATCTGGTGTCTCCTCCTCGCGGGGTGTTTCCTGTTGTTGTTCTTGTTGATCCTGGGGCTGTGGAGAGTCTTCAGCGCCAAACGTTAGGTTGTTGCTGTCACTGACGTAATCGTCACCACCTTCTCGTGGGTTCATATCAAGTCGTGCGCGCACTTCGTTGGGAGACATCACGCCCATTGTTAGCAATTTGCTGTATGCCTCGACCTCACCTGTGAAGTCGCCTCGAATCAGCTCACTAACGTCAAACTTAAAGCAGCGAGTACTGTCACCTAAGAGCTGGTGATCCATGCGATTTTCAAAAGCTTTAAGGTAGGGGCTGATGGCAGACTTGTAAAAATCCAACCCTTGCGCTTCGATGTTTGAGAACGTAGCGCGTGACAAGTCAGCAATCATGTGAGGAGGTACCCGGAAGATGCCACATATCTCTTCTCGTGATAGCTTCCTGGTCTCGATAAGCTGTACGTCGCCGGGCGACATACTGATAGGCTCGAACTTGACGCCAGCTTCTAATAGAGCAACCCGGTTAGCGTTACGAGTGCCACCGTGAGCCGAATCCCAAGACTCTTTAAGGTTCTTGTAGGCGTCGTCGCTCAGTGTACCGTCGACCTGAAGAACACCACGCGGTGTGCTGCCATTTGAGAAAACGTTGTTAGCGTGATCACGCTGTTCGATAGCACCACCAAGTAGGCTACCTTGATACGCAATTGGAGAAATACCTTTTATGCCGTCTAACGTCATACCTTTGAAATGCAGGACTTCGTCTGGCGTTAATACCATCGTTCGCTCACGACCGTTTTCACCAATCGTGACGTTGTAAGTAATCACATTTTGATGTTCGACGTTGACGCTGACAGAGTCAACCGGGATAGGGTGTAACCCGACGATGCGACCAGACTCACCGCGCACGATGTACGAGTAGCTGTTACCGCGTAGACAGAGATTAACGACCTGCATTTGCCAGAATTCTTGTGCCGTCTGCCAATCGTTTGGTGAGCGATGCACTAGCGAGTGCATGATGTCTGTCCACAAATGACTTTTAGTCACTCTGTCCTGGCTCAACTTGTATAAGTGGCAGGGTAAAGTGCTGACTGTCTCACTTAGCACTTTGATGCACGAGTAGACAGTCGAAAGTCGCATCGCGGTCTCAGGGCTCACCGCACTAAGCGACGGGGTGTCTCCGCGCATCATTAATTCCATCAACGCAGGACTATCGAGACTGTAGCTTTTCTGTTCAGCCGCCTGTGACTTCCGATTCCAAAATGCCATAGGTGGCTCCTAAAGTGTCCGTATACCACGCGATTCGTAGGGTGATGGCGCGAGTCCGGCGTGAACCTTCATTCGTCCCAGGGCCATGATGATCGCGATGATTGAGTCTATTTTGTTTGCGGGCGCGTCTTTTTTGACTTTGATGTTGTCGTTGACGTCAGCCCAAATTACAGCGTTACCAGCCATCCAGGATACGACCGGGTCTTGGCCGTGTACGAGACGTTTACTGAGAACAGCTTTTTCAAATTCTTTTGCTGGGTCACTCATGTTCATGATGTTCTGAGGAAACTTGACCATTGGTAGTCCCTGGTCGAGTAATTCACTAACCAGTTCATGAGCGCCGTAGGGGTCGAATGCAATTTGTTTTACGTGAAACATCTCGCACGTTTCGATTATTTTTTCTTTGATATATCGCAGATCGGTGACCGACCCATCAGTCGCGACAATGTATCCCGCTTCCATCCACTCCCGGTACTTAGCGCCCATTGCTCCCGACTTATCGACGATGGTGTCCATCGGTAAGTAGTTAAAAACGTAGGGGTATAGCTCGCCGTCTTTTTGGAACAACAAAGCTACCGACGCAAAGTCATTAACAGATGCCAAATCAAGGCCCATGTAACACGCTTGCCCTTTCCAGCTCTCAAGCGGAGGTCTGGGTTTGTCACAGGCTTCCCAAGCGCCCATCGATAACCAGGCGCTATTGGTAGAACACCAGACGTTGAGTCGTTTTGTTTTAAAGTTGGTCTCAGCAGAAGGTGACTCTTCAGCTTGCTTTGCTAGACGAGCAAGGTCGTCAGGCTGAACGCTTACGCCGTAGTTTGGGTTAGCTTTTTGCCAGACTGCCGGGTCTCTCCAATCGTCACCGTCATCGATGCCGTACACCATAGAGAAAAAGCTATCGTCATCGACGTGCCCCTGAAGCACCTTCAGCGAGTAGTCGCGAACCTGGTAGCAGATGCCTTCTCTGTCGACTCCAGATGTACTGATCGACAAAAACAGAGGTCGCTCACGGGCACCAGAGGCGATATTAAGCACGTCATAGACGTCCGGTGTTTTATGAATGTGTAACTCATCAACAACACTGAAACTTGGATTTCGACCTTCCAGGCTGCCAGCGTCTGCACTCAGCGGTTCAAACTTACTGTTCGTCGCCTGGTGGCTGATGCTGCTCCGATGTACAGTCAAATGCTGTGATAAGTGCTTACTTGCCCTAACCATCGCTTGAGCATCGCCAAAGACAATTCGTGCCTGATCGCGGCTGGTTGCGGCTGAGTAAATTTCTGCGCTGCTCTCAGAATCAGCTATCAAATGATAGAGACTAAGAACACTGCACAAAGTACTTTTGCCAGACTTCCGGGGAACTTCGATATAGACAGAACGACGCAAACGTAACCCGTCGGGTCTCATCCAGCCGTATATTTGGCTGACCAGGAACATCTGCCAGCTCTCAAGCTCGATAGGCTCACCAGCCTTTGGGCCTTTTAGGTGATTCAGGAAATTAGCAAAGCGAATAGGTCGTGCGGCTGCGTTTTCGTCAAACGTGATGTCTTTGCGTTTTTTCATATCTAACGCATGCTGACAGCTTAGTTTGATGTTGTTGCAGACGACAATCTTCCCGGCGACGACGTCTTTAGCGTAGCCCCAAGCTTGTTTGCAGATTTCCTTGTCTGTCTTTCCAGACATTATTTGTTCCTGTCGTTCCAAAGATTAAAAAGCGATTTAACTTTCTCTTCTAACACGTCTACTCGTGCCATTAGCCGACTAAGCGTCATCACTAGTACGATGAAGCCGAGCAACGGCCCCCAATACTCGTTGACGACGCTGATGTCCATTTTGTGACCTCACGATTTTTTCCTAAGCGACATTAATTTGTCAGCGCCCCGGATGCCGAAGCTTGCGCTAACTGCTAGGAATAAAAGGTATTGATACCATTCAGGGAGCGTGTCTAAAGCAGCAAACGCCATATCGACGCGCTGGATGACCGCAATGTCATTCATAGCAATTGCGTACCCAATCATGAAGATAGGAGCGGCTAACACAATCGTCCAAAATTCGTCTTTCCAGCTCGATGCCGAAGCATCAGCCATCTTTGACTCCCACTCGGCTCCGTTTTTGATGACCTGGAGCTGTTGTTCATGCTTGGCCTGACTCTTTTCTGCTCTGTTGTTGAGGAATGTTTTTCCTAGTTCTGCAACAGGGCCAAGTAGCGTTAGTAAGCTCATAAAGACTCCTATCGACCTTTTTCCAATATGTAGTCGCGTATGATGGCGAGATCAGCTTTGATCTCTTGTAAGTCTTCTTTTGTGGTATTCGCGCCCGCTTCCAAAACAGCCACTCGCGCAACAAGGGGCTGGACGGTTTCGATATCTTTTTGTACTTGAGCGACCTCCTGGCTGCTGCTCCCGGCGATGTAGACCATGCCCACAATTGCGGTAAGAATCGGCCAACCGACCATGAACCAATTTTTGTGTCCTTCATCCATTCAGAAAATCCTCGAATGTGTTTACTGGCTCTTCTGTTCGAGCATTAAGATTTGATCGACTACTAGCAGTCAGGCCGTATTCGCGAAGCAGTCTGTTGATGTTCGCAAACGCCTGATTGAGCGGGCCGATAGCCGGGTGCGCTTTTATAACGGGATCACCATTGATGTTTTGAGTAGTGACAAGTTCGCCTTCGTTCAAGATTGTTTTCCTGAGACGCAAATACATTGCTACCTGGTCACTGAGCAACGACAAAGCTAGACCGTCGACTCTAGTGCCGACGCCCATTTCTTTCATGTATTGAGTGACTTGATCGAATAGCTGCGCCGAGAGCGGGTCTTCATCTAACCAAGACGGTCGATCAGGCAGACAGATGTCGAGCTTCGGTTCGTTTGGATTCGTCCGATCTGGACGTAGCGTACCGTTCAGTGCTTTGACTGCGGTCGGCTTTCTAGGTCGTCCTGCTGCGCTGCTCATCAGAGATTTACAACCTTCCCGATCACAGACCTGACAAGCTCCTGCGCGTCTTCGGGCAGTTCCTCTTCACCTGGATCTGGGTCATCGATCTCGACGTATTCGCTGCCGATTACTGAAACGACTAGCACTTGTCCTTCTTCAAGACCTTCAATTACGACTTTCATATTCAATCTCCAAAAGGGTGCTGGTTTTGATCTGATCGCGCAGGAGGGAGGGAGCGACCGCGCTGACCAGCTCAACAGCGACAGAACAGTGAGTGCCCTGATATTTGTTTCATTACAGACGTTACCCTGACTTTTGGTTAATTACAGTAACATCCTGTATATAACCATATGATATATGTAACCTCGATAAATTGCATCTTTAATTATGACGGCGGCTCTAAAGAAGACCGGCGCGCGCCGTGCTGCCCCCTGGCATAGGTGTTAGATGCCCCCCTGACCCCTTGATCGATCGGTTCGAATGATTTTTCGATATCGATAGAAAATAGTGAACACTAACCTGTAGGGCGCACGGTTGAAGGGTGTCGGTCGATTGTTGGTTGATTGTTTGTTGTCGGTCGGGCGTCGGTCGGTCGTCGGTCGATGCGATGGCGTCGGCCGATTGTTGGTCGGGTTTTGTTGGTGGTGGTTGTTATGCCTTTTAGTTATTAGGCGCATAGGGTGAAGCGTGCAGTCGAAAACTACAGTAGTAATCTATAGTCTATGTCTATACATTTAGCGGCACTTACTTAATAACGAAGGGGCACCGCCAATGACTGTACAACTAGATTACTTAACATTTAACGCTAGCGATTGGTCTGGCGACATAGAAACAGCGCTTGTATTCACCATGGGCGATGGTGAAAGCCTGATTCATTTCAGAGATGAACTATTCGAAGCAATTCAGTATGACCAAAAACACGACGGCGAAACGCTATTCGAAGCATGCGATTTAAAACACGACGGGCGAAAACTCGTTTCAGCGATTAAGTGTGATAACGATTGGTTAGCGCATGAATCCGATATATGCCGCGAAGACAAAAACCCGCTTGTTGCGCTTTTACAAGTAGCGGCAAACATCCTGTAAATAATCTCAATCTTAATCACCATAAAGGAATCAACAAATGAACAGACAACAATTACAACCAATCGTCGACGCCATAGGCGCTCATTCAGACCAGCCCGCAATAGTAGCGGCCGCAATATGGAAAGCTCTAGAGTGCGACAGCATCAAGCCGGGCTGGCGTTGTAGCATGCTTAAACTTGCGCTGTTTTGCGAACAGCTCGCCGAAGGCATATCCAAGCCAGCGTTCACGATCATCGCCGAAGGGAATAGTAAACTTCCTTTTCTATCATTTTCTGCCATGCCGGGTTTCGGTTTCTGTCCGGGATCGGGAGACTGTCGCGATTGGTGTTATTCGTTTAGTGCTTGGCGCTATCCCGCGGCATTCTGCCGACAGGCACAGAATACTTTATTGTTAAGCTCGTATCCCGGAAAGGTGTCGATCACTTCGGCATTGAATGCCCAATTGCGTCGACCAAAATATCAGGCATTGGATCGCGTCGATTTTCGGTTATATGTCGACGGCGATTTTCGGTCTAGTCATGACGTCGCGTTTTGGATGCATTTACTAGACAAGACACCACAACTAGCCGCGTATGGTTACAGTAAAAGTTTTAAGGAATTATTAGGTTTCGACGGAATGCTAGATACTGTTTATGCCAGACGCACAAAACAACGTTGGCCGAGCAATTACGTTTTAAACGTATCATCAGGACACCGGCACACTCCCGGCATTGTTCAAGCGATTGAAGCGCTGCCAATTACACGCGGTCGGTTTATAGCGGTAGCCATGCCAAAAAAAGCGCGCTCAACCGATCACGGTTCCCGTGACCACCAAAAAGAATTACGCGACCATTATGGTAAGACGGCGTTCACCTGTCCGGGGAGCTGTGGAACGTGTACGCCAAGCGGTCACGCTTGCGGGTCACAACGATTTAAAGACGTCGATATTATTATCGCCGCGCATTAAAACTATAGGAAGAGACTATCTATGAGATACCTGTATAAAGGCAAATTTTACTCTACTCGCGCCATGCTAATGGTTGCGATAATTTCAACGATCACTGAACAAAAAGAGGCAAGTTAAATGACAGACTCACAAGACACCAGCCCGGTCGGAATAATGGCCGAACATTACTCTATATGTGCAAATTGGGCCGACGATGTCGAGATTGATTCTGATTTCGAAGATCACGCCCGCAAAACATGTAGTGACTTTTTTGTGAAATTCCCCGGCGTATGTCTAGGCTTCACGACCGAACAGTTAGAACAATGCGGACATCATCTATGGTTAACCCGACAGGGTCACGGCGCCGGGTTCTGGGATCGAGACGATGGCACATTCGGAAGCCCGGAGAACCGAGATAATTTTGACAAGTACGCAAGAAAATTAGGGGAGTATTGGATATGAACAACGATATAGAAAAATGGAACGCGGGCGCATACGGTGAACCGTTCGACCTCGCTGAATGCGCTTGTTGCATTGTGGAATACTTAGCTGAATCTGAAACCGAATTATTTATTTTAAACCATATAGGTGAAAACGCCGGCGCTGCTTGTCGTCGCCATTACATCATTACTGAATTAGCACCATTCATAGAAAAAGCCTACCTGTGGGCCATTGCGCTAGATTATGACGAACCTTTCGATTGGGAATTCGTACCGAGCGCGCTTTGCCTTATGCAAGGGTGGACACGTTTACACGACGACGACGCAAAACCGTTAGCAGTACAGATAGTCAAACAAACAAACGACCAATTCAACAAGGGAATAGAAAAATGAGACTAAAAGGACAACTAAAAGCATCCGGTTATTTTGGTGAGCACCCGGTCGCGTTCGACGTACCGATCACCCTTCAATTACACGCTGGCAGTCATTCACTGAAAGACGTAATTCAAAGAGAAGCGTATAGCGCGCTAATATGGGAGATTTGCGATTTATTAGATCACGCGCACCAAACCAAAACCACTTATGCAACTTTCAGCGACGAACATTCGAAGGCTGTTTTTTTGTTTGATGTTGATATTGATGATGGCGTATTCATCGACGAAGACGGCCATAAATGGAACGCTCCCGGCTTTTATTCAGAAGCCTATGTTGCGCCATACGATCTAGAGAATGACCGACTACAAGGAGTGGTGACAGCATGAAAACGAAACGAAGCATGAAACAGCGAACGTGCCACGAGTGCACGGCCGAGATCAAAAAGGGCGAACAATACGGACAACGTTCCGTTTCTATGGGTAAAACGTGTAGCTGGACGATCGACGATAGACCAACAGAAGATATTCCGTCGTGGGCGTGGTCTGATTACCGAGTGAAGCGTGATATCTGTAGTAGCTGCGCGCAGTAAATCCCGACGACGAAACATCAGAGCCCCTATATGGGGCTTTTTTGTCTACGCGCAATGGTAGCGCGTATTGAAAAAGAAACCACCGGGAGACAGCGTGCCAAGCATAGGTATTAACATTCGCTCGACCAAAAATTGTCGGTATGCGCTCGAAATAGCGGCCGGAAATAAGACACTAGAAACACGCGCTAGCGATTCGCTGAAATGCTACATAGGAGCCCGTGTAGGCTTGATTGAAACAGGTAATGGTATTGCATGCCTAGTCGGTTATGCGACCGTAGGCGAGCCCGTATCGATCCCCTATGAGAATTTTGATGATCATTATGCAGCGCATTTAGTCGCGCCTAGTGATTCATTTTATCCCGTGCCGGGATCGGTTAAGTATTGCTATCCAATGATCGACCCGACGACGTGCGCCCATCGATTGATTAAAACGCGAGGAATTAAAGCGAGAAAAATATAATAGCGAGCAAAAACGGCTCTTTTTCGCTTTTTCGCTTATACCGATTAAGCATAAAAACAAGCCTATTGGGGCGCGTCGTTGGGCGTGTCGTCTGTTCACCTGTGCGCGTGTCTAGCGTCGCATAAGGTAAGCCCGTGCGCCCATATCAAGCTAGCGCGACAAGCCTAGTCGGGCGTCTTGTAGGCTATCCCGTGCGCTATTCGGTACGCATTGAAATCGGCTCGATATCCTCGAAAAATCAATCTCGGCGCTCGATAACATCGAAAAAAATCGAAAAATCGAAAAAAACCGATCCGACAGTGCATCGCTATACATCTACATACACGGAAAGCATCTACACGGAATCCATCTGCACGAAAATCAAACACACTAGATTTTAAGCTTCGTTTTCATCTTCTCTATTAGCTTCTCGACGTCGGCGCTTTTCTTCCACAGTCTTAACGTTGTGGCACTTGTGACAAAGCGATTGCAGGTTGCTGCTATCCAATCTACGGCTGTCATCGTCTTTTCTCTCAATAATGTGGTCAACGACATCAGCAGTACGAAGAATGCCTCGACTAAGACAATCAACGCACAAAGGATTACGACTGACGTGAGAACGCCGTAGACTACGCCAAGCTTTACTGCTGTACCAATTGTCTCTTTTCCTATCTTCATCACTGAAATTCCTCCTCCTATTACGCTTACCCAGGAACGCACGAGCCTCTCGCATGTGCCCCACGCAGAAGCCTCGGGCGACCTTTTCGTCGACTAATTCGGGACATCCTGGGTAGCGGCATGGTGTTGGTGCTGACCTAGGCATTTTTAATTAGGTATTGCTCTAGGTAGCTGATGAACCACCTGATCTTCCCCACATCAACAGTCGGGTCAGGGTGCTTGTGCATCATGCGCCAGTTATACTTCGCAATGGTGCCTCGGATGTAACCGATAAATTCTTCATGCGATAACTGCGCTTGAATGGCGTCGATACACTCAATCCCATCGTCCTGGTTGTAATGCGCTGGACGTTCTACTTGGTTGAATGTTTTTGTTTCTGTTGTTGGTTTACTGGCTGCGTTCCAATCGGACGCTGTTGCGTCATCGATGCTTCCTGTCTTTGTTGGATACATGTTCTCTCCTGCATGCGCCCAGTGCCTGGGCTGCTGTGATTTTGTAACACACATGTCGTCGCCCAGGATGAAGAAACGGGTTCTTTTCAGTTCTTCATACTGGCAACACAGGTGTCATTTAGTGTTTAGGGGTAAATTGATTTCTTCTGTTGGGTGCCACAATCGGACACTTTTTTTGTCGAAGTTGTAGTCGGCGCAACGAAGGATTCGAGCGAGCCGGGACTGACGTAACGCGGTCGCTAGTGCGACGTCAACGTTCTTGTAGTAACTGAAGTACGTCTGAATAACTTCAAACCACAGACGTTCTAAAAAGACATCTTCGTCTTCGTTCTGGTCGATGCACGGCAAGATGTCTGCGGCCTTCTTCTTACCAATCCCCGGGCAACCCTTATAACCGTCAGTCGCATCACCCATCAGTGTCTGGTACATCCAGAAATGGTTAGCTTGGTTAGGGGTCAGGTAATGGTGTTGCTTGTGATGGAAGTCATAGATGTGACCTGGAATAGTTCTCAGGTCTTTGTCGCTTGAGCAAATGACGCTGTTCTTCGGGTTCTTTGTGTGCAGAATGCCAAGGACGTCATCGCCTTCTAGGTGGCTAATTTCTATGTTGTTGTAGTTTGTTTTCAGCTCCCTCACTAGCTCCCAGTACATCCTAGGTTTGGGCTTCGGATTGCGGTTCTGCTTATAAGTACTGTCGACCTTCCTGCGAAAGTTAGTACGGTCAGAAGGACTGAAGACTAGCATTACCTGGCTGTCGTCAAACATCCCGTGCAGCTCCTCAATGTCACTACTAGCTGAGTCGACTAGATCAGCCAGAGAGACGTCTTTCCGGGGAGTCTGATCAAAAGGATCGAGCTGCTCCGCGAGAGTTGAGGCTTGATAAGCGATGATGTCAGCATCGATGAGGACATGGAATTTAGTAGTCATTCTTCTTTCTCCTATTCCAAGTTATATGTTTAACAATCTTGATTTTATCGACACGTTTCAACCTCATGTCGATCTAATCTATTTTTGTAGCTTCCATTCTTCTTCCTCCTTTCTTGCTTGTTCGCAGTGTTTCTTTAGGCGCTTCAGCTCCAACTGCACATCTTTTGTGAACTCGTCATTGAGGGTGTAGTGACGATTTTTAACTATATAGCCGTGACGAAGGGCGTGGATCACTGGCGGACTAGGCGCGTCCATCTTATTTATAAGTCTTCTCGCACACTTTATG
>Ga0206682_10000527_pt1 | contig 41914 bp, 36 predicted proteins | sample M240m12015metaG_FD_155444 | JGI IMG/M metagenome (GOLD analysis project Ga0206682, IMG submission 155444) | Ammonia-oxidizing marine archaeal communities from Monterey Bay, California, United States - M2 40m 12015 | ecosystem: Environmental > Aquatic > Marine > Intertidal zone | place: USA...
CCATTATGAATTCTTAAAAAAAGGTAATTTCACAATAACTGCAGGAATTTTTTTATTTCTGATTTTCAAATATATAGTTTCTCCCATTTTAGCGTATTCAGATTTTATGTAACCTAAACCAATAGCTTTTTGAACGGAAGGCCCCATAGTACCTGAAGTAACTTTACCAATTAGTTCACCAGAATAATTTTCTATTTCATAATCTTTTCTAGGAATTCCTCTATCTATTAATTCAAAAGCAATTAATTTATCTTCAGTACCTTCATTTTTTTGGTTTTGAATAATTTCTTTTCCAATAAAGTCTTTATTAAACTTTGTTACCCATCCTAATCCAGCAGCAATTGGAGAGGTTTCGTCAGAAATATCATTTCCATATAAACAATACCCCATTTCTAATCTTAAAGTATCTCTTGCTGCCAGTCCAGTAGGAAGAACTGGAGGTTGAATTTTAGTACTAAATATTGCCTCCCAAACTGTTTCAGCGCTTTGGTTTGGAACATACAATTCAAAACCACCAGAACCTGTGTAACCAGTTGCTGAAATGATAATATTATTTAATCCAGCAAAATCACCAACCTGAAAGTGATAAAATTTTATTCCATTTAAATCAATCGATGTGAGTTCTTGAAGAACATCAACAGCTTTAGGACCTTGAACAGCTATTAAAGAAAAATTGTCAGAAATATTTTCTATTTCAGCACCTACGTTATTTTGACTTACAATCCAATTCCAATCTTTTTCAATATTAGATGCATTTACCACCAGCATATAATGATTTTGATCGATCATATAAACAAGCATATCATCCACTACTCCACCTTTAGAGTTCGGTAAATAAGCGTATTGTGCTCTTCCAGGAAACAATTGAGCTGCATCGTTACTTGAAATTTTTTGAATTAGTGCTAATGCATTCTCTCCTTTAACCAAAAATTCTCCCATATGTGAAACATCAAAAACTCCGACATTATTTCTGACATTAATATGTTCTTGATTTACTCCAGAGTACTGTACAGGCATATCATAACCTGCAAATGGAACCATTTTCGCTCCCATCTCTAAATGTTTATTATATAGTGCTGTTTTTTTCATATTATTTCATTAATGAAGTGTATAAATTGTAGTAAATTTCTTTAACTACTTTTTTTGAGTAGTTTTTCAAGATTGTTTCACGGCCTTTAAGTCCAATTTTGTCTCTTAAAGTTTTACTTTCAATGAGTTTTGATAAAATTTCTATCCAATCTGAACTGGAATTTGCCAAATATCCGTTTTTGCCGTTCTCTATGATTTTTTTATTCATGCCCACCGAAGACATCACAGTTGGAGTACCAACAGACATATACAAGAGACCTTTCATTCCGCACTTCCCCTTAGACCATTCATTATTTGGAATGGGCATAATACCAATATCGAATGAATTGAACAATTCAACTTCTTTATTGTTGTCCCATTTAATTCCTTGAATACCCAATTCTATGTTATGATAATTCTCATCACCAATTAATATGAATTCAAGTTTGTTTTTGTATTTCTTTTTAAGAAACAGATACACGTCAAAAAGCAAATTAAAGTGTTTGACAGTAGTGTGGCTTCCAACCCATCCAATTTTAATTTTTTCATCATGGTTATTAGACTTTATGGGCTTGTATTTATCGGTATCAACAGTAGAAGGTATAATAGTTACATTAGAATTGAAATTCCTTGCAAAACTGGCCAAATATTCGTTTCCACAAGTTACGTGCTTACAAAAAGGAAGTATTTTCTCTATTTTTTTTTCATCTTTTAAAAAAGATATTTTCTTATTCACTTCTGAAACATCTTTCACCCAAATTGCATCATCAAAATCGTAAACTATTGGAATGTTTTTTTTTCGAATATAATTTTCGAAATATATTGATTTTGTAGGTAATACTTCTCTGTAAATAACCACTAAGTTAAAGTCTTCAATTCTACTAGTATGTATCCATCTTCTTTTGTAGGAATTGAGCCCAATTTTAATTTTTTTTAAGATGTTTTTAGATTCATATAGTGCCTTTTCATCTTCTTCATTTATAATGTTAGCCAGATAACATTCTAAGCCTTTTGATTCCAAATAGTCAAAAAACTGTTCAAATCTATACCTCTGACCTGGACTTCTATCAATTCTATGATGAGCAAGAAATAGTATTTTTTTCAAAACAACATTAAATAATTAAGTCGATAAAAATAAAAATCATTTTGTTATAAACTGCTAAGGAATTGTATTGTTTATTAAAATTACTTCTAAAGATCACCTTTTTCTTTTATCCTCTACATAATAATTATATTTGTATGAATGATGATTCCAAATTGGTACTTACCTAAAAAGATAATATTACTTATCGACCTAATTTTAACCTTAATATCGTTATTCCTAGCATATTTAATAAGATTTGATTTCATCGATTTTTACGATCTTTTTTGGATTAAAGAATATGATACAGTAATAACTGGTGTTCCAATACTTATTTTTGTGAGATATTTGAGTTTTATAATAAGCAAAACTCACAGAGCTATTATTAGACATTTTTCAAATGATGATGCTCTACGAATCTTTAATACGATTACTGTTGGTACGATTTTAATTGGATTATTATCTCTACTGAAATTCAAATTTTATAATGGAGCTGTTTTGTTGCCTAAATCTGTTATAATTATAGAATATTTAGGAACATTATTTCTGCTTACTTCTTCAAGATTGTATGTCAAACAATCTTTTATGAATAAAAGAAAAAAAAATGAAGAAAAAATTAATATTCTAATCTACGGATCAGGAAAAATGGGGCTCATAACTAAATCTGCGTTAGAAAGAGACCAAAAATCAACTTACAATATTGAAGGGTTTATAGACGACGATCCTAAGAAAGAAGGATTATTAATTGAAAGGAAAAGAATTATACATCCAAATAAATTAGAAGACGAATTCCAAAAATTAAAAATCAACATAGTAATTATTGCTATTAAGGAACCTTCTTTACATAATAAGCAAAGGTTAATAGATTACTGTTTGAAAAATCAAATTAAAGTAAAAAGCGTACCGTCAGTTGAGGAGTGGCTCGGTGGTAATTTGTCCATAAAACAAATCCAGGATATTAAAATTGATGACCTACTGGGGAGGAAGCCCATTAAATTACCTAAGAATAATTTAGTAAATGAAATTAAAAATAAAACTATTTTAGTTACTGGAGCTGCTGGTTCTATTGGTAGTGAAATAGTAAGGCAATTACTGGAGCTAGAGCCCCAAAAAGTTATTTTACTAGATCAAGCAGAAAGTGCTCTTTACGACTTAAGTCAAGATTTAATTATAAACTCTAAATTTTCCAATTTTGAAATAGTTATAGGAGATGTTACGAGAAAAGAGCGCATCAAAAATATTTTCAAAACCTATCAACCTCAAATTATATTTCATGCAGCTGCTTATAAACACGTCCCTTTAATGGAGCTAAATCCTTCGGAGTCTATTAGAACCAATTTAATTGGCACAAAGAATATTGCAGACTTTTCTATTGAATACAATGTGAAAAAATTCATTTTAATTTCTACAGATAAAGCAGTTAATCCAACTAATGTAATGGGAGCGTCCAAAAGAGCTGCTGAAATGTATTGTCAAGCTTTAAATCAATTAAATACCACCAAATTTATAACAACAAGATTTGGCAATGTATTGGGAAGTAACGGGTCTGTTATCCCGCTTTTTAAAAAGCAAATAAATAACGGCGGACCAATTACTGTAACCCATCCAGAAGTTACAAGATTTTTCATGACTATAAGAGAAGCTTGTCAGCTTGTTCTAGAAGCATCATCCATGGGTAACGGAGGTGAGATATTTGTTTTTGACATGGGGAAGAGTATGAAAATAATTGACCTTGCCCATAAAATGATACAATTAGCAGGATTAGAAGTTGATAAAGATATAAGCATCAAAATAGTTGGGCTAAGACCTGGTGAAAAAATGTATGAAGAAACACTCAATAACAGTGAAGAAACTTCAAAAACACATCATCCTAAGATCCAAATTGGAAAGGTTGCTCAAGTTAATTTGGAGGAATTAAATAAGATAATTGAGAACCTAAATAGCCTTATTTCCTTACAAAAAAACGATGAAATCATAATGCTGATGAAACAAATAATTCCAGAATATAAAAGCAATAATTCTGAATTTAGTAAGTTTGATTAAATGCACAAGTACTTTAAACAAAAGATGTCCCTTTAATTAAATGCTTTCAGCTAAAATATATTTCCATAATTTAAATTTCATTTTACCTAGTGGAACATCTAGAGGTATTCTTAAAAATAAACCCACATGGTTTATCAAAATTTTCAAAACCAACAGTCCTGAGACATTTGGAATTGGAGAATGTGGCCCTATTGACGGACTCAGTTTAGATAATGTATCGGAAATACCACATAAATTAAAATTAATTACAGAAAATATCAATGATTTATCTAACATAGACTTATCTCTTTTTCCAAGTATTCAATTTGCATTGGAAAACGCTTTTAAAGATTTAGACAACGGAGGTAAAAGAATAATCTTCAGAAATTCATTTCTTAAAGGATTCCCAATTAAAATAAATGGACTAATATGGATGGGGAGTAAAGAATTTATGCTTACTCAAGTTAAAAAAAAATTAGATGAAGGGTTTTCTTGTCTAAAATTAAAAATAGGTGCTATTAACTTTGATGATGAGATTAAAATAATTGAAAAAATTCGAAATCAATTTAGTTCTGAAATTTTAGAGATTAGAGTCGATGCAAATGGTGCTTTCAATTCTAAAAATGTATTTGATAAGCTTAAACAACTAGATAAATTTAAAATCCATTCTATTGAACAACCTATTGGTGTAAGTAAATGGAAAGAAATGAGAGAGATTTGTAAATATTCTCCAATACCAATAGTGTTAGACGAAGAACTAATTCATATCAAAGAAAAGCATCAAGAACTTCTTGATTACATCAACCCTCACTACCTAGTACTTAAACCTACGCTTTTGGGAGGATTTAAGAGTACCCAAAAATGGATAAAAACTGCAAATGATAATAAAACTAAATGGTGGATTACTTCAGCCTTAGAATCTAATATTGGATTAAATGCAATTTCACAACTTTGTGCAGAATATGAATTAGAATTACCTCAAGGGTTGGGGACTGGTCAACTTTTTGAAAACAATATTGTATCTCCTTTAACTGTTAATGGAGAAAAAATTAGTTATCAGAAAAATATGAAATGGGATTTATCGATTTTTAAGTGAAATGATCGAAACTAATTATAAAGATATTTTTGAAATTGAAAAAAAGGTTTTGGATGATATTGATTCAGACCTTTATCCTTTTTTGGAATTTTGGAGATCAGAAAAAAGTGAAATAATTGTTCATACATCTGGTTCGACAGGAAAACCAAAAGAAATATCCATTTCAAAAAAACAAATGATAAATAGTGCAGATGCAACTATCAATCATTTTAAGCTGAAAAATCAATCAACAATTCTTAGTTGCTTGCCACTTAAATATATTGGTGGTAAAATGATGATTGTCAGAGGTATTAAGTTAAAAGCAAAAATAATACTTGTAAAACCAAAGGTGAACCCTTTTAGAAACATTGAAAAAAAAATTGACTTACTTGCTTTAACATCATTACAATTACATAATCTAACAAAAGAATCTAAAAATTTTAGAAATATTAAGTTGACTTTAATTGGTGGTGGTAGTCTATCAGAAGAAATTATTTCAAAAATTAATAAATTACCAAATGAATTTTACCAAACCTATGGAATGACTGAAACTGTATCTCATATAGCTGTAAGAAATCTTAAAAAACTATCAGATAATCCTAATTATAAATGCTTAAAAGGCAACACTATTCGTACTAACTTAAAGAACCAACTAATAATAAATTCTGAATATTTAAATATTGAAAGTTTAACTACAAATGATTCATCTAAAGTATCTGGAAATAAAGAATTTACAATAGTTGGAAGACTAGATAATATCATCAATTCTGGTGGTTTAAAAATACCATCTTTAGATATTGAAAATCAAATAAAAAAAACATTAAAAAATGATTTGTTTTTCATTGATAAAATTAATTGTAATAAATTAGGTGAAAAGATGATTGTAATAGCTCTTGAAGTTGTTGATTTAGATCGTTTAAAATTATCCATCAAAAAAATAAAAGATAAAAAATATAGACCAAAAGAAATATATTTGTGTTCTAATTTTATTTATAATCAAAATCAAAAAGTTGATAAGATTAAAACAAAATATTCTTCAATTCAACAAAATAACGTTCATAATATAAATTGAAAACCTTTATTTTACTCTTATTATTTCCGCTATTAAGTATGAATCCAGCTAACATACATGAAACTTATGTTTCTGTTACTGAGATTCAGTTAAAGAATAATAGAGATTTAGAAATTAGTATTGAGCTTACAGCTCACGATTTTGAATATGCTTACAACAAAGAATATAACACTACCATATCAACCCGTATTTATCCTGAGAATCAAAAAGAATATTACAATGAAAAAATTCTTTTTAGATACCTTAAAGAACATTTTATTATTAACGCACAAACAGACACCGTTAGTTTAAAAATTATTGGGCACGAAATAAACTTAGAAGGCACATTATCAATTTACATAGAAGGCTCTTTTAAAAACACTACTCGTGACTTTAACATCTATAACGATATGTTAGTTAGGCAATTACCTAACCAACAAAATATTGTAAACTTAAAAAGTGATAAAAATTTAAGTTTCACTTTTAATAAAAACATAAAATCTCATGAATTTAAGTAAAAACCTTTTTTATTTAATTACCCTTACTTGCTTTAACGTTGCAATTGCTCAAAATCAGAACTTAAATTACAATAAGTTTAAGCAACTTAAAGAAGAAATTGCTACACCTAATGTTTACAGAACTGCAGCTGGAGCTCCTGGACACCAGTACTATCAAAATGAAGCTGATTATACAATGAATATCACTTTGAATGATCAACTACAAAAGATAACAGGATCTGAAACTATTAAATACCATAACAATAGTCCTGACAGATTAGAATACCTATGGATACAACTCGATCAAAATAAAAGAGCTCAAAATTCTGACAGTTACAAAATACAAACAGGAGGTGTTAATTCCTTAAATACGAGAAGCATCAAAAATATGAATCCAGATTTTGAGGGAGGATTTAATATAACTTCTGTAACAAATACCGACGGCTCAGTCCTCAGTTATACCATTCATAAAACAATGATGAGAATTAACTTACCTCAACCTTTAAATTCCAAAGAAACCTTTGAGTTTAATATTGATTGGTGGTACAATATTAACAACCGACTCGAAATTGGAGGAAGATCTGGATATGAATATTTTGAAGAAGACAACAATTATCTTTATACCATAGCGCAATTTTTCCCAAGAATGTGCGTATACAACGATACAGAAGGATGGCAGAATAAACAATTTTTAGGAACAGGGGAATTCACTTTACCTTTTGGAGATTATGATGTATCTATATCGGTTCCTACAGATCATATAGTTGCAGCTACAGGGGAACTGGTAAATGCCAAAGAAATCTTGAATTCGGAACAACTAGATAGACTAGAAAAAGCTAGAAACAGTGATAAAGAGCCTGTCTTTATTGTCACAGAAAAAGAAGCTATTAAAAATGAAAAGGGAGTCAAAAAAGGATTGAAAAAATGGCATTTTAAAGCTGAAAACGTAAGAGATTTTGGATGGTCGTCGTCAAGAAAATTTATTTGGGACGCTATGGTAGTGAGACAACCAAGTAAAGATGTATTAGCCATGTCTTTTTACCCAAAAGAAGGAAACCCACTCTGGGAACAATACAGTACTAAAACAGTTGCACACACCTTGAAGTCTTACTCCAAATTCACTTTTGACTATCCTTATCCAGTTGCTATATCTGTACACACCAAATGGATTGGAATGGAATATCCTATGATTTGCTTTAATGGTGGAAGACCAGACGCAGATGGAACATATTCTAAAAGAACGAAATACGGAATGATAGGCGTAATTATTCATGAAGTTGGTCATAATTATTTTCCAATGATTATTAATTCTGATGAAAGACAATGGACTTGGATGGATGAAGGACTTAATACTTTTTTACAATACTTAACGGAACAAGAATTTGAAAAAGGATATCCATCAAGAAGGGGTCCAGCTTATAAAATTGTAAATTATATGAAAGGAGATAAAAATAGAATCTCCCCTATTATGACCAATAGCGAATCCATTCATCAATTTGGAAATAACGCCTATGGCAAGCCAGCAACGGCCATGAACATCCTTAGAGAAACTATAATGGGAAGAGAATTGTTTGATTATGCTTTTAAAATTTATTCCAACAGATGGATGTTTAAGCATCCCAATCCAGAAGATCTATTTAGAAGCCTAGAAGATGCCAGTTCTATTGACTTAGATTGGTTTTGGAGAGGTTGGTTTTATTCTACAGATCATGTAGATATTGGACTTGAAAGTGTCAAATACTATAGAATAAACGATCAAAACCCAGTGAGTAATAAAGAAGATGAAAAATTGAATTTTGAAGAGGTATATAATAAAGATATTTCCAATCAAAGAAACAAAGAGCTTGACACATACAGAGAAAATGATAAGGGATTAGAAGATTTCTACACAAGTTACGACCCTTTTAAAGCTACTGAAAAAGAAATCAAAAAATATGAAGATTTCAGAGCTAAACTAAATAAAGATGAAATCAAGATTTTAAAAGATAATTCACATTTTTACGAAATTAATTTCAAAAATATTGGTGGTTTGGTAATGCCCATAATCTTGGATTTTACTCTTTCTGATAATACTCATAAGTATTTTAAAATACCTGCTGAAATATGGAAAACAAATAATAAAGACATTTCTAAAATGTTTGCGTTTGAAAAATCAGTAAAGCAAATTGAACTTGATCCTTATTTAGAAACTGCAGACACCGACAGATCCAATAACTTCTGGCCTGAAAAAATTGAACCTTCTAAATTTGAACTTTACAAATACAAAAATAGAAGAGATAGATCCAGTTCTAACCCTATGAAAAAGAAGAAGTAAATTTTTAAAACTTCAACTTTAGTCCTATAAAGAAATTTATTCCAGCCTGGTTGTAAGCCCCAATCATGTTGTATCTGTTGGAAGTTGAATTTTCTTCATTTGTAGATGGATCATCATTAATTGGGTTGTAACCAACTGACTGAAATCTATATATCCAAGCATTAGATATGTAATTACGATTGAGTAAGTTTCTCACCCAAGAACTAACAACTAATTCTTTAAATATTTTTGTTTTTACAGCATAGTTTATTCTAAAGTCGTGAACAAAATACGCATCTAATTTTCCATACTCGCTGGAGGTATTATCTAAATATTGTGACCCAACATATTTAGTGACCAAAGCTAAATCTAATCTTCCTTTATCAGCTGGATTAAATGGTGTGAAAATTAATTGTCCTCCACTAATTATAGAGGGTGAAAAAGCAATATTGGTATTTCTGTGAAATTCTTTAACCTGACCTCCTAAATCCCAATCATCTATAAATTCTGTAAATTCAGTTATCTTATTTTCACTTAAAGTAGTGTTAAATCTTAAATTGAATTGATTATTTAATTTTATTGATGTTGTTAATTCTAAACCTCTTCTAAAGCTATTTGGAACGTTAATCCTGATTGGTGAACCCACATCATTGACATTACCAGTAAGAATTAATTGATTTCTATATTGCATGTTATATAGATTAACTACTAGACTCACTTTATTTGTTTTCAATCTGTATCCAAATTCTATATCTAACATACTTTCGTGAGTTGGTGTTTCGTCTGACTCTACAATGTCTGTTCTGTTAGGTTCCTTATTGCCAATTCCTGCAAAGCCATAAAAACTTGTATTTTTATTTACTACATAATTAAAACCCACCTTCGGGTTGAAGAAGTTCATATTAATGGTATCATCTACAGAAAAATTACCCTCCTCAAGACCAGAAAGTTTATAACTGATGGTTCTGTATTGTGCGTCTAAATAAGCACTTAAATTATTTTGAAAATTATAATTTAACTTTCCATAAACATTCACATCTGTCTTTAGAGCATTGTTATTATAATATTTATGTCTTATTTCACCATTACTAGCATTTTGAGCCCATATCACTTCACCATAATGTCCTCCTTTATATTGATTAGCTCCTCCGCCTAATACGAGTTGGAACTTTTCTGCATTATATTCTGCAGAGTACACAATGCCGTAAAAATGATTATCCAACCATTTTCTATTTATAACATCAGAATTTGCTATTTCAATAGTAGTATCGCCAACTAAATTAAAATATAAAGTATCTTGATAATTGGGACTAAGACTGTCCATATCAGTAATTAGAATAGTATCGCCAATTAATGAGGTTGATATGTTAGCTAAATTGTAATCTGATAATAATTCGTCTGGTTTATAACTTTCATAATAACCGAATCCTCTTGTATAGTGTAAAGAAGCATTCAGCTTCAATTTATTATTTGTTTTATTAGTGAAGTGTAACTGATAATGGGTTTGAGTATAGTTATCTATCTGATTATCGTATGTGTAAGGGTTGTAAGTTTGATTGGTGTCTAAAACCCTTAATGGTGTCCCTGCCCAAGATTGGTATGTTTTTTCATTTCCTGAAAATATTAAAGCTTGAATAGCAGTATTTTCACCTAAATAACTTCCAGACAAGTAATAAGATTGGAGGTCAGAAGATGCTCTATCAATAAAACCATCGGACATTAAATTCGAAAATCTACCTTCAAAATTCCATTTACCATCCATAATTCCAGTACCTATTTTTACAGTATTTTTAAAGGTATTAAAGGATCCAAAACTATTTGAAATTTCGCCATAGGATTTATTGGCATTTACAGTACTTAAAGTATTCAAGTTTATACTGGCTCCGAAAGCTGAAGCTCCAGTGGCAGATGCTCCAACTCCTCTCTGTATTTGAATTGCATCAGTTGAAGAAGAAATATCTGGCATATTTACCCAGAACACTCCCTGTCCTTCAGCATCATTAAAAGGGATTCCATTTATAGTTACATTAACTCTAGTTGCATCGCTTCCCCTGACACGAATTCCTGTGTACCCTACTCCTGCACCAGCATCTGATGTTGTAACTATCGATGTAGCTTGGTCTAATAAAATAGGTAAATCAACTCCATGGTTATTTACTTCTATTTCTTCTTTAGAAATATTTTCGTGAGCTATTGGGCTTTTTTCGCCAACTCTTGTTGTGGTAACTTCAAACTCTTTTAAAGTTGATTGTGTAGAATCGGATTGTGAATAAAATTTATTGGAAACAAATATTCCAAGAATTGAAAGTAAATATATTTTTTTCATTTTTAAGGTTAAATGTGCTTACAAGGGGTAAGAAAACACAAGGTTTAAACATTTAACATCCTTTCGCCAGCATTATCTGGATCAAGTTACATCCTGTAACATACAGGAATTGGGTATAATCTCAGCCTTTTACAGCACCCCCTTTGAGAGTCACAAAACTAATAGTTATTTTTTAAATACAAAACCACTAAGTATTTTTTTTGCATTGTTTAATCTTTCTATTTCACTTCCTTCTAATATTATATAGTTCACACCTAAGCTCTTAATTTTTTCTAAGTGAATATTAAATAAATCTTGTCTGTCATCTGGATTTTCTCTTTGTTCGTCATATTCCCAAGGAATATCAGAATTGCATAACAAATATAGATCTGGAAGATTATTTAAAAGTTGATCTTGAATATACTGATGGCATTTTTTGTATTTGAATTCACACCAAATGAGCAATGTCAAAAGATCCGTATCAGAAATAATTAATTGCTCTTTTTTACTAATTAAATTTAATTTATTTACTTGAAATTTTGCAATTTCTAATATATCTAAATAGTTATACTTGCGATTTATACCATTTAGATAAATTCTTGAATGCTCTGGAACAAAATAGCAATTATTGGTATTACTTAACTGTTCGAACAACGTTGTCTTTCCAGAAGATTCCGGTCCAGAGATTACAATATGTTTTGACTTTTTAATGCTTTTTTCTTCCATTCAAAATAACCCAAAAACGCAATAATAATAAATATTAAAAATTGCGCAGTACTTATGTAGTAGCCTTTAAAAAAATATAAAGGGATACAAAAAAAATCACCTATTATCCATAGCACCCAATTATCAACTCTTTTCCAAGCCATTAGCCACATGGCAATAAAATTTAGAGAGGTGATAAAAGATTCTATCAAAATATAATAATGATTGTAGTTATCAACTTCTGTATTTGAAAGAATTTTAAAAATTATAAAGGTTAATATCAAAGCAATAATTGTGTAAAAGAAATTTTCTTTAAGTGAATTAAATTTTATGTGAATTTCCTTATTGTTATTATCATCTTTTCTATTCCAATTATACCAACCATAAACGTTCATAATGAAAAAAAAGAGATTGATTATTGCTTGACTGTATATTTGTCCAACCCAACATAAATAAAGCCAGGCTACAACACTAAATATTCCGACAGGATAGAGATAAATATTTTCTTTTTTAGCTAACCAAACACTGAAAACCCCAGTTAAAACTGCTATAATTTCTAAATAAAAATCCAATATTTTTAAGTATTTAAACGAAGATAGAAAGAAAATTATTAATGTTTTTTTAAAAATGTTTAATGATTATTTGGAAATGTTAAACATTTTTGTTTAAGTTTGAAACGTAAATGATAAACAAAATGAATAAAACCTCTGTAATAAGAAAAGAACATTTTAATTCTGCCCATAGGCTTAATAACCCTAATTGGACAAAAGAAAAAAATCTTTCATTCTACGGTAAATGTAACAACCCTAACTTTCATGGACACAATTACGATCTTGAAGTTACAGTAACCGGTTACACTGATGAAGAAAGCGGATATTTAATTGATATGAAAGTATTATCAGACACCATCAAAAGTGAAATTTTAGATCGATACGATCACAAAAATCTAAACCTTGATGTGGATGATTTTAAAGCATTAAATCCAACTGCAGAAAATATTTCAAAAGTTATTTACAATAGACTCAGAAATAAACTTGACTCAAAATTCGAACTAAAAATTAAACTTTATGAAACTGAAAGAAACATTGTTGTTTACCCAGGATGAATCCATAGATTATAATTATGATGAGATTGGTGATGAACATGTTAGTACATCCTATGACACTCCTTTAAGAGATGACGCGTTTGATATCTCTGACAACGAAAAAAAAGAAATTATTGCCCAACATTTTAAGGGGATTATGCAAACCTTAGGTTTAGACTTGACTGACGACTCCTTAAAAGGTACACCTAAAAGAGTTGCTAAAATGTATGTTGAGGAAATATTCAATGGCTTAGATCCTAAAAACAAGCCTAAAATTGCCTTGTTTGACAATAAATATCAATACAATGAAATGTTAGTTGAGAAAAACATAACGTTTTATTCAAATTGCGAGCACCATTTTGTCCCAATTATTGGTAAAGCACACGTATCCTACATTTCTTCAGGAAAAGTAATTGGGCTATCAAAAATAAATAGAATTGTTCAATATTTTGCAAAAAGGCCACAAGTTCAGGAGAGACTTACCAACCAGATTGGTAACGAACTTAAAGAAATATTGGATACAGAAGATGTTGCTGTTGTAATAGACGCAAAACATTTATGTGTGTCCTCCAGAGGAATTAAAGACGATACTTCAACAACAACAACTTCTTATTATTCAGGAGCTTTTAAAACCGAATCTACTAAAAAAGAATTTCTTCATTATTTAACTTCATGATAAGTTTCAGCCAACATTCAGGGATTTATACTCTTAAAGTAAAACAAAACGTTAAAATGTCTTTAGACGAGGCTTGGAATTTTTTCTCTAACCCAAAAAACCTAAGTAAAATTACTCCTGCAAAAATGGGATTCAATATTACATCTGAAACAGCTGATGAAATGTACGTAGGTCAAATCATCTCTTATAAAGTTTCCCCTTTGTTTGGCATCAATTTAAATTGGGTTACCGAAATAACACACATCAATGATAAATTTTTTTTTGTTGATGAACAAAGGTTTGGACCCTACACCATGTGGCACCATGAGCATCTTTTTTTAAAATCTGGCGATCAAGTTGAAATGACTGATAAAGTATCTTTTAAAGTTCCATTTGGTTTTTTAGGAAGACTTTTCGTGCCAATTTTAGTAAAACCCCAACTGAAAAAAATATTTAATTACCGCATAAAAATAATAGAAGAAAAATTTAATAATGAGTAAAACTTTAATTGTAGGAGGAACAAAAGGGATTGGAAAACGAATTTCAGAACTTTTAGAAAATAGTGATTGTATAATTTTTAGCAGAAATGAAATCAGCTCCACTAACAGCAATCATATTTATTACAATCTAGATGTGAAAAATGCAGAATTTCCAGATATAGAAGATTTATCATCCATAATATATTGTCCAGGGACAATTAATTTAAAACCTTTTAGATCTTTAAAAGAAGAAGATTTTTTGAATGATTTTAATGTGAATTTCATGGGAGCTGTTAGCATCATAAAAAAATACCAAAGAAATTTAACTAAATCTGAAAATGCTTCCATTACTTTATTTAGTACCGTCGCTGTATCCCAAGGTATGCCATTTCATGCTTCCATAGCTGCGGCAAAAGGTGCTGTTGAAGGATTAACAAAATCATTAGCAGCGGAATTTGCTGGCAAAATAAGAGTAAACTGTATAGCTCCAACATTAACAAACACACCGCTTGCAGAAGGGATTCTTAGAAACGAAGAAGCTATTAAAAGATCGGATGAAAGACATCCAAGTAAAAGAATTAATTCAGTTGATGATGTAGCTAATACTGCTGTTTTTTTACTTGAAAACAATAACATAACCGGGCAGATTCTACATGTTGATGGAGGAATGTCTACATTAAAAGTTTAAATATGGATATATTTTGGTTTAGAAGAGATTTAAGAATAAATGATAACACTGCATTATATAATGCATTAATAAATGGAAAAAATATTCAACCCATTTTTATTTTTGATGACAATATTGTGGAAGAACTTCCCTACAATGATGCAAGAATAACTTTTATATACCAACAGTTAAACAGTATTAATGTCGAATTAAAAAAACACGGTAGCTCTCTCAAAATATTTTATGGTGATCCATACAAAATATTTACGGAGATACTTTACAACAACCGCGTAAATAATGTATACATCAATAGAGACTACGAACCTTATGCACTTGAAAGAGATTCTTCAATATTTGAATTATTAAAAGATTTTGGAGGACAGTTAAAATCTTATAAAGACCAAGTGATTTTTGAACAAAACGAAGTAGTCAAAAAAGACGGATTACCCTATACCGTGTTCACTCCTTTTAAAAACAAATGGCTAGAAAAATTTAGATCTACTAAAAATATTATTTATAAAAACCCTAACCTAAAAAATTTAGTTAAATCCAATTACACCTTTCCAAGTATGGAAGATTTGGGGTTTGAAGAGTCTTCTATAAAAGTTCCTGATTTTGACTTAAAAGTAGTTGCTAAATATGATGAAACTAGAAACTTCCCCTCCTTAGATAGTACATCTAAAATAGGTCCCCACTTAAGGTTTGGAACTGTTAGCATAAGAGAAATAGTTGAAAACGTAAAAGATGTTAACAGCACTTACCTAAGTGAGTTAATATGGAGAGAATTTTTCATGCAAATACTATGGCATTTCCCTAAGGTTGTTAAAGAGAATTTTAGAGCAAAATACGATGGAATTCAGTGGAGAAATAAAGAAGATGAATTCAAAAAATGGTGTGAAGGTAAAACTGGTTATCCATTAGTGGATGCTGGTATGAGAGAACTGAATGCTACTGGTTTTATGCACAATAGAGTTAGAATGGTTACAGCAAGTTTCTTATGTAAACATCTACTTATTGACTGGAGATGGGGAGAAGCTTATTTTGCTGAAAAACTTCTTGATTATGAGTTAGCTTCAAATAACGGAAACTGGCAATGGAGCGCTGGAACTGGTTGTGATGCTGCACCCTATTTTAGAGTATTCAACCCTTCAGAGCAAATAAAAAAATTTGATAATAAGAATCAATATATTAATAAATGGATTCCTGAATTGAATGAATTTTCATATCCTCAACCAATGGTAGAGCACCCGATGGCTAGACAAAGGGCAATTGAAACCTATAAAGAAGGAATCAATTCTGTTCTTGTTTAACAATTTTCATATAACTTTTACTGTTTATTATTAAATTAAATAACACTTATATCTTTAGTTGATAACTTATTTGATACTAAAGTTGTTAAAAAAACTTTCTACACTTTTATTAATCATTTTTGCAGGACTTATTTATTGGAGTTTTTTTTGTGTAAAAATGAAACCCTTGCTGAAGCATCATCTATTGAATAAATTGAAAAACATCCAGAAAAAACAATATTATTTTTAATAATCTGGGGCATCGAAAAATTACTTTCAAGCAATTAAATTTAACCTAAATTTAATTTTTTCTTTATGACCTTAAATTGTAGTAAATAAACTATTTTTATTCTATGAGAATAACATTAATTACATTTTGTTTACCTATTCTACTATTTTTTTTAAATAGCTGTGAAACTCCCAAGCACTTAACAAAAAAAGGAGATAAATATTCCAACCAAGAATTATATATAGACGCTTGTTCTCAATACTTCAAAGCATTAAATAAAAAAAGAAACTTTTTAAAGGCCAAAGAAGGATTACAATTTGCTGGAAATAAACAGGTTGATATTTATTTAGATGATTTTTTTAAAAATAAAAGTTTTGGTAAAAAGAGAGAAGCAATTTATCTATATAGAAAAGCTATTTTATTAAACCAAAAATTAAAAAATTACTCCATTGATATCGACATACCTCAAAAGTATACAACGGATTACAACCTATTAGTAGATGAATATGTAGAAACATCCTATAACAAGGCTGTAAAACTTCTCGACAATGAAGATTTTTCTAATTCTGAATCCTTATTTAAAGAAATCAGTAAATTAAAACCAAACTATAAGGATGTTAACAACATGAAAGACATTGCGACTTTCGAACCTATATATAGAAATGGAAATAAATTATTAGAACTTGAAAAATTTAGAGCTGCATACTATCAGTACGATAAAATACCTTTAAACTATAAAGAATGTAACGATCGAAAAAACATGGCATTGGAAGCAGGATTAATCACCATTGCAATATTAAAATTCGAAAATGCTACGTACCATTACGGGGTTGAATCTGCTGTTTCTGCTATGGTTACTGAAGAATTAATGAAACTTAACAACCCTTTTGTAAAATTAGTAGATCGGAAATTAACAAATACCATCATTAATGAGCAAATTCTTGGTTTAAGCGGCCATGTTGCTGAAGGAACTAGCGCACAAGCAGGTAAGTTAATTGGGGCCAAAGCAGTTATTTCGGGAAAAGTAGTTAGTTATACCAAAAAATACAATCCAATTGAAAAAACAGTTACCAAAGGTTGGTTAATGAAAAGAGTAAAAAAATTCGACTCAGATAATAAAAAGTACTATGATACAACCTATGAAAAAATAAAATACAATATATGCCAAGGGAATTCTAGCGTCGATATTGGTTTTCATTATCAATTAACATCGACTGAAAGTGGAGAGATTTTATATACTAAGCTTATTAATCTTAACAAAAGAGATAAAGTTCATTTTGCAGAATCTAACTACAATAACAAAAATATTTATCCTGGTAATTGGAAATCACAAACAAAAAAATATTCATCAGATTTTATAAGCGATTCAAGATCCGAAAAAAGATCACTTAACACACTTTTTAAAAGTAAAAAAAACTTACTATCTACAGATCAAATGTCGAATATCCTTTATAAAAGTATCGCTAAAAAAGTAAGCAATCAAATCAATAATTACAATCCGGAGGAATGAATAGAGTATATTTTTTTCTTATTTTAATATTTCTTAATTCTTGTTCTACCCAAAAAAAAATTGCTGATAAAACTGAGATACTTCCTTTATGGATTAAAGAATTCCCAATTTCTCAAACATATTATATTGGAATTGGAGTAGCTGACAAAAAGTTAAATCCGACAGATTTTATTAAAGTAGCACAAAAAAATGCACTTCAAAACCTGATTTCTCAAATTAAGGTTAGTATTTCTTCTCAATCATTTCTATTAAAAATGGAAAGAGATTTAGATTTTAAACAAGATATTAAGTCAGTTATTGAGATTAAAGCTGATGATGTTATAGAAGGATATGAGTTAGTAAATTCTTTCACTAATAACAACGAATATTGGGTGTATTATCGCCTAAATAAATCTTTGTACAAAGAAATTAAAATTGCTAAAACAAAAGAAGCTGTAAATGAATCAAAGTTTTTTTTACAAAAAGCAATATCCAATTCAACAAGCCATAAAAATCAGTATATATATTTTGTATCGGCATTAAACATACTAGAACCTTATCTCAACGAACCTTTATTCACCAAAATTAATGGTGAAGAAGTTAATTTACTAAGCGAAATTATCACTCAATTTCGAGCTTATCTTGACAAATACCAAATTAGAAGTTTAAAACAAGAAAACCTGTTTACTATTGGGGAAAATCCATTTAGTTTGAAATTTATAGTTGAACATAATAATGAAAAAGAGCCTGACATTCCTTTACAAATAAACTCAAGTAGTTTAGAGATAAATAAATTTTCAGAGAAGACTGATTTTGAAGGTGTTTTAACCGCAAATATTATGAAATTCAAAAATCTAAATAAACTCCATAAAATTGAAGTGATAATAGATTTTCAAAACTGGCTGGAAGAAACATCCTCTAGTGAATTAATAAAAGATGTTTTTAAAAATATAAAACCTAAGAAAATTGAAGTACCTATTTATTTAAGTACACCTAAAATATTTGTTAATTCTACAGAAAAACATCACGGAGAATTAAATAATAATAACGTGCTTCAATTTGCTGTAGAGTCTGAACTTCATAATTCAGGATTTTCTACCGTTCAAAATAAACACAATGCAGATTTAATTATGACTATTAATTCTAGAACTGAAAAAGGTAGGCACATAAATGGGCAACGGATGTTCGTCTCATTTCTAAATATGAGTATTGGTGTAAAAGATTTAAGCAGTAGATCAATATTTAGCAAGAATATAGATCAAATAAAAGGCATTCAGTTAGACTTCAATAAAGCAGATAAAAATGCATATCAACAAGGAGTTAAAGAAATCAAAAATAAATTAATACCAGAATTTATTAATAGTTTAACTACTAATTAAAAAACTGAAAAGTAAATAGGTAATCTATTGTAGCTTTTTTCGAAATAAGCACTTCTTTTATAAATAAAATATAGCTGGCATACTCTAATAGAAATAATGAGCCATACACCATAGCTAGAGATAAAGAAATAAATAAACTTCTATTTGAGAAAGGATCAAAACTTATTTTTTCAAAAGAAGTTTCTTAGTTTTATTAAGTATTCTTAAAAGAAGAAAATCGTAGATTAGTTTATTATTTATAATTTATGAAACTTTCTTTTGCCGATAAAAAAACACCTACCAACGAGTTAGTACGATATTCTATTCTTTTTTACTGGTCTATATTTTGGCTTTTTAATATTGTAGATAAAATAATTGGCGGTAGCTTATTTCTTTGGGTTGGTAGAGATAGATTTGCTCAATTTCAGAAGTTTTTTGCTTCTGCTGGGTTAGAATCACCAGCTATAGCCAATTTTGCATTAATTGTGGCTGCTGCATTAGAAGTTTTTGCTTTTGTTTTCTTTACTGGTGCTCTAATATATTACTTGAAGAAAAAAAATGAGACTTCTAGAGCTTGGTTTTTTATAGGAATTGTTTTAACGCTTATCACCTTCACTATTTTCTCTATAGGGGATCATATTTTTGGAGATAGATTTGAATTATTGGAACATACTTTGTTTTGGTTTTTGACATTATTCTCTTGGGTGGCTTTTATAAGATTAGAGAACAGTTCAGAAACAGAAAAAATGGTAATTAACAAGAAACAACTTATTCTAGTTTCTGTAATTTCCTTGATGTTGGTTTCTACCACTTGCTTCTCTATATTTAGTTATAATTATAATTTTTTTAGCAGAAGAACAGATGCTTTAGTAGCCCAGCAAGTTGGTGAAAACATATATAAAGTTTCTTTTCCTTTTCTTGGAGGAAGTGTTGTTTTTGAGAAGACTATTGACCAGTTTAAATCTGAGAATCCAACTAAAAAAATAAATCATATTTATACAGTTCCAAAACCGCTAAGATTGAAAAAAGCAGATGGTCTTATTTTTTATATAATGACGGAGGATAAATTATGAAAGAAAAAAACATATTAAGATTTTCGATACTGTTTTATTGGACTTTTTTCTGGGGATTAAGTGTTTTGGATAAAATTATTCCTGATGTACATCATTTATGGGTAGGAAAAGATTTCTTTGCATTATTTGTTAAGTTTTTTGGATCTCTAGGTTTGAAAGACCCAATATTTGCTACGATTGCATTGGCTTTTATTTCTTCATTGGAAGGATTGAACTTTATATTTTATCTATTGGCGAGTATTAATTTTTTAAAAGGAAAAGAATCTCTTTCTCAAAAATGGTTTTTTAGAGCTATTTTCACATCCATTACCTTGTTTAGTTTGTTTTCAATTGGAGATCAAGTATTTGGCGATCGTTTTCAACTATTAGAGCATGGATTGTTCTGGCTAATATTAATAGCATCTTGGATACTATTTAAATACATTTCTAATTCTGATGGTAAGTCGCTAGAATTCAAAGTAGATAAAGGGGTGAAAATCGCAATAGCAATTGGTGTTTTAATTACTGCAGGTGCTTCAATTTCCATTATAGACTTTTCTAGTAAGACTTTTACCAATGTAAGTGCACCAGTTGAAGGAACTGAGGTAATTAAGGATGTATACAAATTTGACTTTCCATTTTTAGCCGATAAATTGGTGTGGGAAACCACCATCAATTCTTTTAAAGAAAAGCATCCAGAACTAAAAATTAACTATATCTATACTGGACCTTCAGAACTTAATTCTAAAAAGAAAACACATATGCTTTTATATGTTTTTACTGAAAAACTGGGATTAATTAAGGATAATTAAAATGGTTTTATTGAAAGTAAATAGGTAATCTATTGTAGCTTTTTTCGAAGTAAGCACTTCTTTTATATATAAAATATAGTTGGTCCCGCTCTGATTTAGCAAATGCAGCATTTTCCTTTTTCTTTAGTTCGTATTCTTTTTTTAGCTTAAGATCGTTATTTAAAATCTCTTCTATCTTGTCTATAAAAACATAGCTGGAGAAATATTCTTTTTGCTGTAAATAGCTATCAAAAAAATTCCAGCTTAAGTAAGCATCTTCCAACTCTGGTTGTAGTACAGAATGAATAAAAAGTGCAGCATCTTGATTTGAATTCACCATCCAGTCCCCTTTCTTTAACTGAATTAGCTCTTTATTACTTTGAACTTTAATATTTCTTAGCTTAAAATGCCCTTCGTATGGTTTTTTCGATGGTTCAAAATTAACCACTCTATAAACACCAACATTCATTAAAGTATCACGAAGTATCTTAGTTATTTTAACATTATTAGCCAGTAATCTTTCTACTACATCTTTTTCCTGAGCGGATATATAATAGAACTTTGGAAGTTGTACAGAATCGTTGGCAATAGAAGTTTTGTAAAAGGAGACATATTTGGTGTATGGTTTGTTGGTATCGTACTTAAGTCTACTAAGACCAGTTATTTTGTGAATGGGAAAAGAATGCTCGTAACCCTTAAAAAGTATAGAATCTTTTTTGTAGGAATTAATGTAGTTATATTTTAAATATGGTGATTCCATAACAAATCTTCTAGCTTGGTTTCTGGAGTTTTCAATTAAAGATTTGTTTAATGAAGTCCAGTTAATTAATTCTCCCATAAAAGCTAAAGTAGCCTCTACTCTATCTGGAAATGGTTTCAGCATATGAGTTTCTACTGTAAAACTTAGAGTATGAAAAAGTGATGTATAACCCATAGCATATCTAGGAAGATCGTTAAAAGCAACTATTCCCTCATCAGGTGTCATTCCTTTTAAATCGACATAGGGAAATAAATCTATTTGATAATTTTCTTTTATGGCATCGGTTAAATCAGGTATTAGACTATCGTAAATAAGAGTATTTAAACTTGGTGCCAATCTTTCTCTAAGAGAACTTATATAGGTAAGAATATATTGATAGTCTGCACCATTTGAGACATGGTTGTCTACAAAAACATCAGGATCCAAACCGTGAAATATTTTAGCAAACGTAAAAGAGTTTACAGCATCCATTTTCATGAAGTCTCTATTTAAATCAAGATTTTGAGCATTTCCACGAAAACCGTATTCATCAGGTCCATTTTGATTGGCTCTACTAGTACTAGACCTATTAAGTATCCCACCAATATTATAAGCCGGTATAAAAGCAACAACCGGAAGATTTTCGATATTTTTTTTATTTTTCAAAAACTCCTCTAACCAAATTAAACATGCATTAATACCATCTGGTTCACCAGGATGAATGGCATTGTTAAATAAAATCGTAGTTTCTTCTCTAGCTTTTTTGAAAGTATTAATAGAATCTTTTGCACCATTTATAATACACACATAAATTGGTAAACCATAGTCTGACAGTCCCATGCTGTAAAGTTCTACGTCACTATTTGATCTAGAAATTTCCTTAAGGTGATTGATTAATTCAATGTAAGTGGGGGTTGTATTTCCTCTCCAATTTTCTTGAGAAAAAACATTTTGTGGAAATAATAGAAAAATAAAGAATTGAAAAAAAAATATTAAAGTAGATCTATTATTTATTAAAGTACTCACTCTGTTAGTGCAAACCTTTAGCAGCTAAGTATCTTTCTGCATCTAAAGCAGCCATACATCCAGTTCCTGCTGCTGTAACTGCCTGACGGTAAACATGATCTGCTGCATCTCCAGAAACAAAAACACCTTCAATATTAGTTTTTGAAGAACCTGGATTATTGACTATATAACCACTTTCATCCATAGTTAACCAAGGACTAAAAACCTTTGTGTTTGGGGTATGACCAATAGCAATAAATGCACCGGTACATGGTATCTCGTGCTTTTCTTTTGTTTGGTTATTAACTACTCTTACACCAGTAACGACATTACCATCGCCCAATACTTCATCTAATTCAGTGTTATGAAGAATTTCAATATTTTCAATACCTCTTACTCTATCAGCCATTATTTTGGAAGCTCTAAACTCACCTTTTCTAACCAACATCGTAACCTTGGTACAAATATTAGCTAAATAAGAAGCTTCTTCACAAGCAGAATCTCCAGCACCTACAATTACTGTTTCTTGCCCTTTATAGAAAAAACCGTCGCAAACTGCACATGCTGATACTCCACCACCATTTGATAAATAATGTTGCTCTGAATCTAAGCCTAAATATCTGGCAGAAGCACCAGTAGATATAATGATGGTATCTGCATGGATTTCTAATTTATCATCTACCCACACCTTATGGACTGGACCATTAAAGTCTACTTTAGTGATCATACCAGATCTAACGTCGGCACCAAATCTTTTTGCCTGTTCTTCCAAGTCTACCATCATTTGTGTGCCGTTAACACCTTTAGAATAGCCTGGGAAATTATCCACGTCTGTTGTGGTGGTAAGTTGCCCCCCTGGTTGTAATCCTTGATATAAAACAGGACTCATATTAGCTCTAGAAGCATAAATAGCTGCTGTAAATCCAGCAGGACCCGAACCGATTATTAAACATTTTAATTTTTCAATTGCTGACATAATTAATTTTTTTAAAGCACGCAAATATATTATTTATGAAAGTTTTAAGAAAATAAACTTATTCACAAATTAAAGTGTCATAAGAAACACCATAACCGTAAAAAATACCTAAACCATCACCCTGAACATTATAAGGTAGATTTCCCGAGGAGGCGAAAATACTTCCATTTGAAACTGCAGCGTTTTCCATGGCTCTTACATACAAATATACTGGATAGGTAGTAGTTGTTGATTTTACTAAAATTGTATCTCCTGTTTTAAAAAAACCTTCTTCTACACCTTCATCATCAGGTCCTTCAAAATCTCCATCTTCACCTCTGGCAAAAATAAAATCAAAAGTAAGTCCATTAAACAATTTATCGTCTGTTGAGCTGCCTATAGGAGCTAAAGGTCTGTTGTCCTTAACAGTTCCTTTAACGTTATCAAATGGGTATGGGTAATTATACTTATAAGTATTAATTCTTTGAGCGAACCATCTGTAACAATTACCAAGGGTATCCGGATCTGTAAATTTCGCACCAATCAAACCTAAGGAATCATAAGCTTCGTACTTTTCAAACCACAAACTATCTATTTCAAGTGGTTGAGGTATTTTAGCTCTTGCTGTAAGTGTTTTATTCCCTTTGTTCACCTTTAAGCTGTAAGTTTTACCGTACTGTCCAAATGCTGCAAAATCTAAAGAGGAATAAACATAAATTCCATTAAAATTAAATTCTTGAAGAATGAATTCTTGATTCCCATCACTTAGTACAACATCTGCATCGTGAATAAAAATTTCGTTCAATAAACTGGAATCAATTGGATCAAAATAGCCCTGGCTATTGGTAATGACAATCCTAGGTGGCAAGCCACTTTCTACCGTAGCTTCTAAAATCATAGTTTGATCTGTTTGAGGTAGATTGAATTCAATAGTTTTTGTACAACTTATAATTAGAAAAATGAAGATGTAATTTAGATTTTTCATTAAAATTTAAAATTCCAGGTTATACTTGGCAAAATTGGAAACAGCGATACCTGGCTTGCACCAAATTCTGCAGTTCCTTGAAGTGGATCACCACTGTAATCAAAAAAGATAAAATAAGGATTTGCGCGATTGTAGATGTTATAAACTGAAAAATTCCAGGAAGAAATTATTTTCTTATCGATTTTTTCTATTTCGTTGGTTGCTGGATTTAAAATTTTCTTGTATGGCTTTGCATCAATTGTTAATGATATATCTACCCTATGATAAGGATCTAATCGGTACTCATTTCTTTTACTCCATACGGTTATAATTCTGTTTTCTTGCAAAGAAAACCACCTTCTTTCTGGCAATGACAAAGAGTTGCCGGTAGCATAAACAAAGACAACTCCAATATTAATTCTATCGTTAATTTGATATTGCCCAACAATTGACAAATCGTTTCTTCTATCATACTTAGCAGGAAACCATTCTCCATTGTCAATTTCATCAAATTTTCGCATGGTTTTGGAATAGGTATATCCAATCCACCCATTGAAGTCCCCCATTCTTTTTTTTATAAAAAATTCTGCTCCGTAAGAATAACCCTTTCCAAAAGTTAATTGATTATCTACATTATTATTAAGATTATCTTCTGGGAAAGAATTTTCTTTGTATTCAATTAAGTTTTTCAAATCCTTATAATAAATCTCAACAGAAGCTTCATATTCATTATCAAAGAAATTTTTAAAATAACCAATATTATATTGAGTTCCGATTTGAGGCTTTACTGTTTCTGTGCTAGGAAACCATAAATCAGTAGGTAAGGAAACTGAAGATATTGAAGCCAGATGAATGTATTGATAATTATGAGAAATACCAACCTTTACAGATGATTGATCCGACAATAAATATCTAGCAGAAAACCTAGGTTCCGGTCCAAAATAGGTTTTAATATTTTGAAAGCTAGAATATTTTCTGGTGCTATCTGTAACACCTGAATTTGGATTCTTGTAATATCTAGTAAACGGACCTATATGTTGGTACATGGATAACCTAAAACCAACATTTATTTTTAAATTTTCATTTACATTCCATTCATCTAGAAAATATAATGCAGATTCATTACCATAAACTTTAACATCGTCCTGAGTATCGAATTCTACGTCTCCAGAACTTGCAGATAAACTTGAAGGTATAAATCTATGAAAAGTATAATTCCAACCAAACTTTAAATTGTGAAGAGAATTTTTGTAGAAAGTGAAATCTTGTTTTAAGTTTAAATCCCTAATTCCAGAAGCTAATTTAAAATTAAAGCCACTTGCGCCCCCCTCAAAAGCAAAATTATAGTCAGTAAAAACTGCTGTAGTATTAACAAATAATTTATCACTAAAAAGATGATTCCAACGCAAAGAAGCTGTGGCATTACCCCATGGAACATTAAATTTAAAGTCTAAATCTTGGTTATTAAAGGTAAAAACATCTCTTCCAAAATAACTGCTTAAATACAACCTGTCTCTATCTGATAACCTCCAGTTTAATTTTGCTGTTAAGTCGTAAAAAAAATATCCAGACCCCTTAAAAGAAGATGTATCTGGAATAAAAGGTTTGGTCAAAACATCTATATAAGTTCTTCTACCAGATATAATGTAAGATGCTGTATCTTCTTTAATAGGACCTTGAAGAGTTAATCTGGATGCGATGGCACCAATCCCACCATCCATTTGGAAATTTTTATAATTTCCTTCTTTCATAGAAATATCTAAAACAGATGAAAGTCTTCCCCCATAATTAGAAGGCATTCCACCCTTAATTAATGAAACATTCTTAATAGCATCAGCATTAAAAACAGAAAAGAAACCAAATAAATGAGAAGCATTATATACAGTAGCTTCATCTAACAAAATTAAATTTTGATCTGGACCTCCTCCTCTGACATAAAAGCCTGTATTTCCTTCTCCACCAGATGAAACACCAGGTAAAAACTGAATTGTTTTAAGAACATCAACTTCCCCCATAAAAGCAGGAATAGTTTTAATCTTATCCATTGATAAATCAATTTTACCCATTTGAGTTCCTGTTGTATTATCATCGGATAAAGCATCAATTATAACTTCTTCCAGTAAATCTCCTGCTTCCTTCAAATCTATATTTAGTCGGGTATCTCTGGTTAAATTGATTTTTTTATTATTACAATTATATCCTATGTAGGAATATTTAACATTTGATTCACCTGCTTTAAGAGTTATTGAATAAAATCCGTAAACATTACTTGATGTACCTTTTGATTCACCATCCACAAATATGGTTGCACCAATTAAAAATTCACCTGTCTTAGCATCTTTAACATAACCACTTAAAGTGTACTGTTGAGAAAAAAATGTTAAACTGAATAAGAAGTAAATAATAAATAAATAATTTTTCACGATGCGAAAATATAAAGTTTTGTTTAAATTAAAAGTAAATAAGTTAAACAATTTGAAAAAAATTAAATTATTAGGTCGATATTGAAAGTAAAAATTAGAAAAATGGAATTATATAATATTGATAAAGTTGGTTTTGGTAAGAGACTTATGGCTTTTATTATTGATATGATTATTTGTTCCATTATTGGCGCATTACTCTCCATATTTACTGGGAATACGCTTTTAGAATTCTTTTTTGAAACATCACAAGTAAATGAAACTGCTGCAGCTATTGAATCATTAGGTGCAGGTGCTCAAGGTGAGTTAGTGAATACGATATTTTCTGCAGCATCAGCTATTGGACTATTAGGTTTTCTCATATTAATTTTGGAAGGTTTTACTGGACAAACACCTGCTAAAATGTTGCTTGGAATTAAAATTGCAAATCAAGATGGAACTAATGCCACTACTAATATCTTATTCCTAAGAACGTTTCTAAAAAACATTTCTTCTGTATTATCACTAATTGCCATAATTTTGGCAATTCCATTAGTTAAAACTATTGGGTCCTTTTTTGGATTTATAATATTTATTGGTTGTTTTTTTGCACTTGGAAGTAATAAGCAATCAATTCATGACATGATTTCCAAAACTGCTGTTTTTAAAATAGCTGATCTAAAAGAAAAATAATATTAATTAACTTTTATTTCATCTGCCAGTTTCTTAGCTTTTTTAACTAAAGAGCCCACTTCTTCATCTCCATATGTTAATGTAACAGCCATTCTTCTGTAAGGTCTTGTAGATGGTTTACCAAAAATTCTAACATCGGCATCTTTAACAATCATCGCCTTGTTTAAACCAGAAAATTGAGGAATACTATTGGATTCATCTTTGGCTAAAACAACGGCTGAAGCACCATTTTTTAAGAGTTTAACCTCAGAAATAGGTAATCCTAATACAGACCTTGCATGTAATTCAAACTCATTGAAATTTTGTGTTCCTGCCAACGTTACCATTCCAGTATCATGAGGTCTTGGAGACAATTCAGAAAAATAAGTGGCGTCTTTTGTAATAAAGAATTCTACTCCCCAAATTCCAGCACCACCAAGAGCTTGAGTTACTTTTTCAGCCATTTCTTTTGCTTCTTCAAGTCTTTGTTGACTCATGGGCATTGGTTGCCAACTTTCTTGATAATCACCTCTCTCTTGTCGATGTCCAATTGGAGGACAAAAAAGTGTAGGTCCGTTATTCTGGGTAACGGTAAGTAAGGTTATTTCATAATCAAAATCGATAAACCCTTCTACTATAACCTCTTGTAAATCTCCTCTTGAACCAGCAATAGCATGATCCCAAGCTTTCTGAATATCAGACTCCAATTTTATTACTGACTGTCCTTTCCCAGAACTTGACATTAGAGGTTTTACAACACACGGATAACCACATTTCTCGACACCTTTTGTTAGTTCGTCTAAATTAGTAGCATAGGAATAAGGGGCTGTATTAACTCTTAATTCTTTAGCGGCTAAATCTCTAATTGATTTTCTATTCATAGTGAAATTTGCTGCTTTTGCACTAGGAACAACTGTAAACCCCTGCTTTTCATAATCATAAAACCTTTCTGTTCTAATGGCTTCAATTTCGGGAACTATTAAGTCTGGTTGATACTTTTCAACTAAAGAATCTAGTGCATTACCATCCAGCATATCAATAACTTCAAATGCTTGTGCTACTTGCATTGCTGGGGCATTTTCATAACTATCTACAGCAATTACATATTGTCCTAATCTTTGACAAGCAATAACAAACTCTTTTCCCAATTCTCCCGATCCCAACAATAAAATTTTTTTCATAAAACTGTATTAATTTAAATTATATCTTTTTTCATATAGTGGTTTTAAAAACTTTGGACTTACGTTGGTCAACTGAAAATAAGGACTCTGGGTTGCACCAAAACCTCTTATAAATCTTTCTATTGACTCCACCATGGTTCCTTCAAAGTCAAATTCATCTACAAATGAACTAGCAAATTTTATTGATTCCCACATTAAGAAACTCATGGATTCACTATTTCTGTAATCTGGATTGCTTCCTCCAATAAGATAATAAACAGTTTTTTTCGTCCAAACTAAAAAGATTCCAGAATGAATATTATGGTCACTATCTTTTGCTAAAAAGATTTTACAACAATTATTTTTCAAACAACCATTAAATAACCTTTGCAATTCAATATCGGAAAATGGGGTTTTAATTTTTTGTCTTTCATAAGTCATTTGAATTAAATTATATAATTCAGAGACATTCTTTGATTCTTCAATTTTTAATAACCTATCCGCTTTTTTAATATTTTTCCTAGTTCCAGAGCTTAAATTATTAAAAATATTTTTTTCATTTTCATAGAGTTCTTTAAGTCGATAAGTATACTTAACCGAACTGTTATATCCTTTCCAAACGAACGGTAGAATATTTTGTATGCTGTGGTGACACTTGATTACGTTAATATTTGCTTTCGGAAGAAGATTGATAAGATTTGATAACACCTCTTTTTCAAAAGCTAGTTTCGTGTTGTTTTTCTGACCTTTTGGATAAATTAGCCAAGGTCCAAGATGTTGGGTGAACGGTGGAATTCCTAAAAATTTAAAACTCCATTTCTTTTTTAGTAAATACGGCAAAACACCAAAAATCTGATTTGACTTTTTATAAATAACAACATCCCATCCTCTTGTGCCCGCACTAGCATTCAGCCACCAAGGCTGAAAAAATATAGGCAACTCATTTTCATTACAAAATTTTTCGTAGTATGTTTTATTTTCTGTCAAATACGGAGAATAGTTGTTTAATTTAGAAATTATTGAAACACTACTACCAATAAAGTTTCTTCAATTCCTTTTCAATAATAGAAATTAATTTTTTGTCAAACTGAAAATCAAAATCGTTAGCAATTAACATTCTAACGTTGTAAGAACCTAAAGCAAGTCTAATAAATGACTTGTTGTCATATTTAACAGGTTGACCAATGATTATTTTTTTGAAATCATAAAAATCATCTCTTTCTTTAGCACAAATTTCTAAGTAAAGTTTTCTCAGTTGCTCATCAGAAAGTAGAGATCCGTCTTTGTGTTTAACATTAAAGGAAACAATGGATCTATTAGTGAATTTTTGATCGGGCATTAACTCAAAGAAATCGCTCTTAATTTGTAACTGACTAATAATAAAGGCGTTCCACCTATCCACAGCCATTGTAACCATATCTTCCCCATAAAAAGAAAGAAGTTTCATTTCACTCACAGCGGCTTCCCATCTAAGTAAAGTCCCATAATTTTCATTGTGTCTGAACTTACTCCTGAGTTTTGGATGGCTCAAAGGAATATCTGATGTACTAAATATTTTAAGAAAAGGTGCAACAGCTTCATCTGTAATATTAACAAGCTTTGATGAAATAGTTTTTGGGACTAATAATGCTCCGCAAAATGGAGGTGATTGATAAAATTTAGAACCCGTCAACATTACCATACAATTAAGACTAATTAATTTATTAATTAGTTTTTGAGTGGTTCGCATTTGACAAACATCAATAACCCAAAAGCAGTCTTCATTTGCTCTTGGAATCATAGATATATTGTCAACAATTCCAGATTTACTACCAATTACAAGATTAGCAATAACTTGATTTTCCTTACTTTTTTCTTCTATTTTATGTAAAATATCGCTTTTGTGATTCAAGATGTTACCATCAATGTCTCTAGCTGAAAAAGCTTGTTGTTCAATTTTTATTTCCTTGTGAATTATTGAGTTTTTATCAACGTTTTCTTCAAACTGATTCGTTCCAAAAAAATACTCACCTTTTATAGCCGTATTTGAACCTGTCCCTAACTCTTCAGGACAAGTAACTACACTAAATATAGATTGATCAGGTTTTATGATTCTCGAAAACATTATTGGATAATAACATAAGTCACTACCAGAGGGTGCATAAAAAATATCGAAGTGATCAGAAAGATCAATATCAATTAATTTCTTTAGTTGATTTTGTTGTTGATTCAAAAGCTTATCGTAATCTTCTTTCTGTAGTTTTTTTAACATTTTATCTACAGCACGCTTACTATCAATATTTAAATTTGACATTGTGCATGAACCTCTGTTAAATACTGACTCATAAATAAGAGGATTTCCATGGTACTTATTCAGCCCATTTTCTTTTAAAGTTATTCTTTCATCACCACCCTTAACAATATCGTTAATATCCATAATTTCAATTAATTACACAAATAAATGTATTTTAAATTACATTAAATATTATTTTTAAAATAATGTTATTTATTTTCATTACTGACTAAACACAATATCCAAAAATTAAGAAGGTGAATAAAGAATTTATCAATTGGGACGACTTTCAAAAAATAGAAATGAGAATTGGCACAATTATAAAAGTCACAGATTTCCCAAAAGCAAATAACCCCTCCTACCTACTATATGTAGATTTTGGAGATTTAGGAATTAAAAAGAGTGCAGCACAAATCACAAAAAACTATACCAAAAAGGAATTAATAGGTCAACAAATTATTGCTGTTGTAAATTTACCTAAAAAACAAATTGCCAATATTCAAAGTGAATTTCTTACTCTTGGAGCTACTGAAGCTCAGACAGATAAAGTAATTTTAATTCAACCTCAGATAAAAGTTGAAAATGGATCTCCAATTTATTAATAGATTCATAAAATAAGTTCATTTTTCTTGAAAAAATTAAGCCTTATTGTTAATATTACAATATGAAAAGAATTGGTATACTTACAAGCGGAGGAGATTGTGCAGGCTTGAATGCTGCTGTTAGATCTATCTTTTACAGAGCTAAGGATAAATACGAAATGGATGTTTTCGGAATTATTGAAGGGACTGTTGGGCTAATGAATAGACCAGTTTCCTACACTAAACTGGATTACAATACTTTTTCAGGGAATCTACTTAGACAAGGTGGGACTTTTCTTGGAACAACCAATAAGGGAAATCCTTTTAAATTTCCAATGTCAGATGGCTCTTACAAAGACAGAACTGTAGAAATTATAAGCGGATATCACGAATTAGGACTTGATGGGCTTATTGTAATTGGTGGAGACGGAAGTATGAAGATTCTAAAAACTATTGCAGATAAAGGAGGTCTTAATATTGTTGCTATACCAAAAACTATTGATAATGACGTTGGGGCAACTGAAAACTCCATTGGTTTTAACACTGCTGTTAATGTTGCTACAAACGCATTAGATAATCTTCAGTTTACTGCAGCCAGCCACAACAGAACAATGATTTTAGAAGTTATGGGTAGAGATGCGGGACATATTGCTTTAAATGCTGGAATTGCTGGTGGAGCAGACGTTATTCTAATTCCAGAAATCGGATATTCAATTGACGGAATAGTTGAAAAATTAAAGAAAATGAACAATCATGGAATTAAACATTCTTTAATAATTGTTGCTGAAGCCGTAAAACAAGAAGATGGTAAAAATAGCACTGTTAAATTTGCAGATGGTGAAGAAAGATTAGGTGGTATAGGAACTTACATAGCTCACCAAATAATGCAAAAATCCTCAGCAGAATGTAGAGTTACTACACTTGGACATGTCCAAAGAGGAGCACCTCCAACTACTCAAGATAGAATATTAGCCAGTGCATTTGGAGTTCATGCAGTTGATCTACTTGCACAAAAGAAATTCGATAGAATGGTTGCTTGGAGCGATCGAAAAGTTGTAGATTTTCCTATAGAAAAAGGAATTGAAACATACAGAAAAGTTGAATTAGAAGATTCTTTAGTAAAAACTGCTCTTGCCTTAGGTATTTATCTTGGTGATATTAGTTAACTATATCATTGTAATTAATTCAATATTTTAAAACTAAATTCAAAAAATGAACGTAGCAGTTATAGGTGGTGGTGCTGCAGGTTTCTTTACGGCAATTAATATTAAAGACAATTACCCATTAGCTAAGGTTAGTATTTTCGAGAAAACTAAAAAAGTACTTACAAAGGTAAAAGTATCTGGAGGAGGAAGATGTAATGTTACTAATGGTTCTTCTTCAATAAGTGAACTTCATAAGGCTTATCCTAGAGGAGGAAAGAAATTTAAAAAAATATTAGAAGTCTTTAATACTAGTGATACTATTGATTGGTTCGAAAAAAGAAATGTTCCACTTTATATTCAAGATGATAATAGAGTTTTTCCAAAGTCTAATAATTCTCAAACAATAATTGATTGTTTGTTAAATGAAGTAGAAAATTTAAATATTAAAGTTTATTTTTCTTACAGAGTCCAAAAAATTGAAATTATTAAAACACAACTTCAATTAATTTTTGAAAATGAAATTTCTTCAAAAAATTTTGATAAAGTAATTGTAGCAACTGGTGGCACTCCCAAAATTGAGGGATTTCAGTGGCTTAAAGATTTAGGACATAAAATCGAATCACCTGTCCCCTCTTTATTTACTTTTAATAATCCTAAAAATGAACTTGGGAATTTAATGGGCTTAGTAGCTGAAAACACATGTGTTTCTATTCAGGGAACAAAGTTAAAAGCTAGCGGCCCTTTACTAATAACTCATTGGGGTTTTAGTGGACCTGCTGTATTAAAGACTTCATCTTTTGGTGCTAGAATATTAAAAGAAAAAAATTATCTTTTTAATGTTCAGATTAATTGGATAAATGAGAATAACGATGAAATAATTGCTGAGCAAATAATGGAAATAATCAAGCTTCATAAAAATAAAAAAATAAGCAACATAAAACCCTTTAATTTTCCAGAAAGATTGTGGAATTATTTAATTCAAAAAGCCAATTTTCCTTTAGAAAAAAAGTGGGGAGAATTGGGTAAGAAAGGAATTTATAAACTTACTAGTCTATTGAGTAATGATATATATCAAATTAAAGGGAAAACTACGTTCAAAGAGGAATTTGTTACTTGTGGTGGAGTAAGTTTAGAGGATATAAATCTTAAGACAATGGAAAGTAAAAAGTGTCAAAACCTATATTTTGCAGGTGAAATTGTAGATATAGACGCTATAACTGGTGGCTATAATTTTCAAGCAGCTTGGTCAACAGGATTCATTGCTGGGAAATTAAAATAATTTGAAGTCTCATTTTTGAATTATTTTTCTAGTTACATTTAACTATGCAATAGTATAATCAATTAATAATTTTAATTTACAAAATTTCGATTTCAGTATTTTCGCTAATCCTACAGTGGTTTTGATAGCAATTCAAGTAGGCCAACTTAATAAAAAGAAATACAGAATAAACCTTTGTGATTTGAATGGTAAAATCATTGAAAAAAAGCAACTGAAAATTGACAGTACGATTACCTATTTTAATACTGAAACACTTTATAAAGAAACATATCTAATATATATTTATGGAGATGCAGTTTCAATTTCTAAAAAAGTAATTGTTAAGCAGTAAATTTATAATAGATTATATAAATTCTAATTTTCATTTGGTTAGATTTATAGAATGCAAATAGGAATAGACAGTTTTGCCGCAACAGAAAATTTAGATTCTAATAAAAAGAAAAATGCTAAATCTATTGATGAATTAATTGACAGAATTGTTAAAGCTGATCAGGTCGGTCTGGATGTATTCGGTGTTGGAGAACACCATAGAAAAGAATTTTTAGACAGTGCTCCTCACGTTATATTAGCAGCTGCCGCTGCAAAAACTAAAAATATTATTCTAACCAGTGCTGTTACTGTTCTTAGCGCCTCGGACCCAGTAAGAGTTTTTCAAAACTATGCTACTCTAGACTTAATTTCTAAAGGAAGAGCTGAAATTGTTGCTGGAAGAGGATCTTTTACAGAGGCATTTGAGCTTTTTGGATATAGCTTAAAAGATTATGACGAACTGTTTGAAGAAAAATTAGAATTATTAATTGAAATTCAGAATAATGAAACTGTTAATTGGAGGGGAGATCACAGACCTCCACTTATGAATCAGACAATTTTCCCAAGACCTATTCAGGATCCTTTACCCATATGGGTAGGAATTGGAGGAACTCCTCAATCATTTTTAAGAGCTGGTAAATTAGGTCTACCCTTGATGATTGCCGTAATTGGAGGAGAAACTCATCGATTTAAACCACTTGTAGACATGTATCGAGAAGCTGGGCGAAGAGCTGGGCATTCTCCAGAAAAGTTAAAAGTTGGTTTGCATTCATTGGGATATGTAGCAGAAAATTCCAAAAAAGCAGTCGAAGATTATTTCCCAGGATATGCTAAAACATTTACTAGAATTGGAAAAGAACGTGGTTGGCCTCCAGTTACTTTGGAAAGATTCAAAGCTCAAAACGGACCCAGTGGTGCATTAATGATTGGAAGCCCAGATGAAATAGCTGAAAAAATCACAAGACACAGTAAAGCTTTAGGGGGAATATCAAGGTTTACATTTCAAATGGACAACGCAGAACTTACCCACCACCAACTTCAAAAAGCTATAGGTTTAATTGGTGAAAAAATAAAGCCACAGTTTAATTGATAGAGCAAAAAGATAATCTACATTAATAAATAAATATCATAATAAATTTATTTTTGAAGTATGAAAAGAAATGAATTTATTAAAAAAACTGCTGCTTTGAGCGTCATTGGTATCTCATCACCTTTAATATCAAAAGCTGGTAAATTCAAAAATGAGTCAACTTATGATAAATTAATAGATCAGATCGGTTTCAATCATATACCAAATAAAGAAATTAAAACTATGAATACCGTAATACATAAAGCTAGCACCAGAGGTCACGCTGATCACGGATGGTTAAAAGCCAATCACTCCTTTAGTTTCGCAAACTACTACAACCCTGAAAGAACAAATTTTGGAGTTCTAAGAGTTCTAAATGATGACAGTATTGCTCCCAAAAGAGGTTTTGGAACACATCCTCATGATAATATGGAGATTATCACTATTCCACTTGAAGGCGACTTGGAACACAAAGACAATATGGGCAACGGAACTGTTATTAAAAATGGTGACATTCAAGTAATGAGCGCTGGTACAGGAATAACACATAGTGAATTTAATGCTAATCATGATTCTTATTGCAAGCTATTACAAATTTGGTTATTCCCAAATAAAAAAAATATAACCCCTAGATACGACCAAATTACTTTAAACTCCATTTCTAAAAAAAATAAATTATATCAAATATTATCACCATCTGCTGAAGACCAAGGGGTTTGGATTCATCAGGATGCATGGTTTCATTTAGGAGAATATAACCAAAAATCAAACGACCAATATCAAATAAAAAAAGATGGAAATGGAATTTATATTTTTGTAATTGAAGGTAGTATTTCAATAAATAATCAGCCACTAGAAAAAAGAGACGGAATTGGTATTTGGGACATTGATCAAATAAATTTTGAAGCCCAACCTAAATCAAAGATATTGCTCATGGAACTCCCTCTGAATCTTGTTTAAAAATTAAATGAAAATCGATGAGAAATTTACATTAGCTCTAGAAAATCACAAAGAAAGTTGGAAATACGCCTGGAAATTAAATAAAGAATTGGAAATTAATACTGAAATTTCTGATCTAAATTTAGAACAATTATTAGAAGGTATTAAAGGTAAAGGAGACGGGCACCAGAGAGAGATTCTTAAAATTTTGTTGAAATCTAGTTTTAATGAAAGGTATTTAACTCCCCTCTTTGATTTGAGTTTAGATATTTGGTTGAATATCAAAAAAAAGTCCTCACTTAGAATTACTGCCTACCAAATCTTAATAAAAATCACAAATCGCTATCCTTCACTAAAAAATGAGCTTGAAATTTTGACAAATAATTCACATCTAAATTCTCTTTCTAAAGGAATCAAAAAATCAGTTTTTAAATTGAATCAAAAAAATAAAATTCAGTTTTTAAATTAGAATTCATTAATTTTAGTGAATGTCCGATTATACGATAGCTGTTAAGTATGCCATGTTTTTTTTCATGATTACCATGTTTATAGAGTGGCTGTCATCTAAATTTTTAAAACAAAAAGTTTATAATTTACCTGACACTATTTCTAGTATTAGCTCTGGAATGACTAATAATTTAAAAAGTATTTTAAAATTAACCGTTGTTATAATAAGCTACCAATGGATGTACGAACATTTGGCCATATTTAACATAGAAGCTTCTTGGTGGGTTTATATAATTGCGTTTATTGGTATTGATTTTGCTAACTATTGGACGCATAGGTGGAATCATGAATTTAATATTTTATGGAATAGACATATTATTCATCACAGTAGCGAAGAGTATAATTTAGCCTGTGCATTAAGACAAAGCATCTCTTCAATAATTCAAATTTATTTTTTTCTATATATTCCTCTCGCAGTAATTGGAATTCCTGGAAAAGTTATGAGTATTCTTCTTCCACTCCACTTATTTGCTCAGTTTTGGTACCATACAAGATTAATTAATAAAATGGGATTTCTAGAAAAAATTATTGTAACTCCATCTCACCACAGAGTTCACCACGCAGTTAATGATATTTACATAGATAAAAATTATTCTGCAATATTTATTTTTTGGGACTTCATTTTTGGGACTTTTCAAGCAGAATTAAAAAATGAACCCCCAGTTTATGGAATTAAAAAACCTGCCAATACCTGGAATCCTATTATTATTAATTTCATGCACCTGTTCCAGTTGTTTGAAGATGCTTTTAGAACTAAAAAATGGAAAGATAAATTCAGAATTTGGTTCATGCCAACAGGTTGGAGACCCAATGATGTAGAGAGTAAGTATCCCATTATTTCGTCAAATTTGGAAAATAAAAAAAAATACAAGACATCAACAACTACTTTTTTGAATCTTTGGAGCAGTTTGCAGTTACTAATACACTTAGGAATGCAATTTCACATCATCTACTTGATTAGCTATTTCGACATTTCTCTATATAGCACTTATGGAATATTTTCAGCCTTTGAAATTTTAATGCTTTATGGTTTATTTTTTGTAAGCTCAATTGCTGCTTTCACTTCACTAATGGACAATTCTTTTCACTCTTTAATAACAGAAACTTTAAAAAATATTATTGGATTTTCTTTATTGATCTACTTCCCTGAAGTACTTAATATATACAGAGATATTGAAATTCCTTTTATTTTACCTGTTGTGTATTTAATACTTTCTCAAAGTATTACAGTCTATTTTATAATAAAATTTTCAAAGGATAAAAAATTATCTTTCAGCTTATAATCCGCTCTTAGTGTTGAACTTACTGTAGCATGGAATAGAACGGTATTTACTTCTTTTATGTCTTTTAGCACTCATTAATCCAGCAAAAAGACCACCCTCGATACTTTCAATTATTAAAGAAATTTCGTTAGTTCCTCCTGAATATGCACCTAATTCTGAAATAGTAAAATCTCTACTGTAAGACAAAGTGAAAGATAAATTAGATTCATTAAATACTTTCTGATATCCAAATATAAAATACAGAGATTCAAATTTATCATAGTCATCTTCTAGAGAAGTCATTTGTTGTCTGTAAAATAAACCTAAATGCAAAGGATATATCCATGCCTCAGCTAAACCAATTTGCATAGTAGATAAATTACCTTGTTTTACAAATAGAGCTGAGTGTTTTACACCTCCAGATAACTTACCACTAAATGGCCAAATCATAGAACCATGATATGTATATTTCCTATTGCTTTTATAGGTCTGATTATCTACAAAACTATTAGCTCTTTGGACAAAATCATGAACTGCTAATCCTAATTCAACATCTAAATCAATAGGTAAATGAAATCTCTTACTCTTTGATCCTCTTTTTATGTGATAAGTTATTACAGTTCCTAAAGCAAGATTGGAAGTGTTAAATCTGTTGCTGTTAGGGATTATAAAAGAAGTAGTGTAAACATTTCCTAAGTAAGGGTCTAGTTCATCACTAAAAACCATCCTAGACCAATCTAATCGTTTTGATATATTTTGGTAATGAAATCCAAATTGCCAAGCAAATGGGCTTGGAAAAACATCAAATAATCTATAAGAGCCACCAAAATGAAACCTGTCAGTTCTTAAGTAGCTTTCCCCTTCGTTTCCAGTAGAATACAGCATAGAAAGAGAAGAGTTTTGATGATTCTGCCAAGTATCAAAAGATATAGAATGAGTATTGAACTGCGTTGGAACCTTAGACCACTGATTTTTACTATTAACAAACAGTCTAAAGTTATTGTCCATTCCAGAAAGAGCTGGATTTAAGTACAAAGGATTAAAATAAAACTGACTGAATACCGGTTCTTGGGCAGTGTAATTAGTAAAAACTAAAAAAACTCCTAATATATTTATTAATTTTTTCATTATCTGATAACGGTTACTGTTCCTGTTTTCCTAAATACATCTTCATCTTTATATTCTTTTCCTTCCCAAAAACTATCATCCTTAAATTGTGCTTCCACTTTCCAGACATAAACATCAGGCTCTACATTTACTCCTTTAAAGGTTCCATCCCAATACCCTGTAGGTTGACCTTCATCATCCAAATCAGAACTTTCCCATATAACATTTCCAAAAAGATCAAAAATTTCTATTTTGTAAGTTCTCATACCTGTGCCTTTTGGAATAAATCTAGCTACTTCTAGATTACTGGAAGAAGGGTACAAAGCGTTTGGAATAAATAGTGCTTTTCTAAATTCCAAATAAATCTCTTGAGTCATACTATCTGTACATCCTGCAGCATTAGCAACTTCAAGAGAATAATAATAAGTGCCTTCAGTAGAGTATAAATAATAGTAGGTTGGTGTTTCTTCAATAGAAATGTCTCCATTTCCAAAGTCCCAATTGTAAGAGGATGCGCCAAGAGAATTATTTATAAATTCTAGACTTCCGCTCAAAGGTCGGTCTGGACTTAACACATTATTCATTGTGAAATCAGCAATAGGTGAAGGTAACACTTCTAATACACTCGTTCCCTGAACAGTATCTGAACAGCCACTGGTTGTATTGTAGGCATAAAGTGTGATATTGTACTGACCTGCTGCATCATAGACAAAGGAAACAGTATCACCAGAAGCAAATGTTCCATTACCTAAATCCCAAACTAGTGAATCGGCATACAAAGAAGCTGAGTTGAAAAAACTAGTGTCTCTAAAACAAATAGAATTCTCATAGTTAAATTGAGCGTTTGGAACTTGATTAAAAAACACATCGAAAATATTATTTAAAGTATCATAACAATTATAACTATTTCCAGAAATTAATTGAATGTTGTAAATACCAATAGAATCGTAAATAAAGGAAGGGTTGGTGACTGTTGTTGACTGTAAGCCGCCAAAATTCCATTGGAAGCTATTTGCTCCAGTAGAAGTATTGGTGTAGTCTACAGCAATTGGTAAATAACAAGGGTCGGTAGCTACATAAGTATAACTAGAGACTGGAGATGGATAAACATTGAGATTTTTAAAAGTAGAATCTCGGCAACCATTAATATCTTCAACAACTAAATTAACAGTATAATTTCCGAAGTTTTGAAACTGATGAAAACCATTAAAAAATGCTCCATAATTACCGTCGTTAAAATCCCAATTATAAAAAGTAGCATTTTGAGAGGTATTTGTAAAAATAGCTGTAAATGGTTCACATCCAATAGTAGTATCTAAGTTGAAATCTGCTACTGGAATTGGATTCACATTAATGAATTCAATTATTGAATCTGAACAACCAGAAGAATTAGTAGCTAATAAAGATACTTCATAAATTCCGTCGTTATTAAATGTGAAAATTGGGTTGGTTTGAATGGAGTTAGCAAGGGTATCAAAAGTCCAAATATAGTTACTAGCTCCAACTGAATTATTGGTGAAACTGTAATTTGAAGGAAGTACACACAAATCTAATTTATTGGAACTAAAATCTGCAGTTGGTATAGGGGGAACTATAACTGTAACTGTAGAACTATCAAAACAGCCATATTGGTTCATTGCTGATAGTGTGATATCATAAGTTCCGGAATTAGTATAAGCATAATTTAAATTAGCCGAATTGGTATTGGAACCGTCTCCTAAACTCCAGGAGTAAACAATAGAACCAGAAGAAGTATTCACTAAAGAATAACTTGCAGGTAAGGTACAAGTATCTAATTGTATAGGGTTAAACTGAGCAACTGGAATTGGATTTACGGAAATTAATTGAGTCGATGTATCAGAACATCCGAAAATATTAGTGGAGGTTAGATTCACATTGTAATCTCCTGCAGCATTAAAAGTATGAAATGGTGAAGTTAATGGAGAATATAAACCGTCTCCAAAATCCCATAAATAATTAGTTGCTCCAAAACTTGTATTTTGAAAACTGAAACTTGCGGGTACTGTACAAGTATCGAGAGGAGTGAAATTGAACGATAAGTCAGGAACTGGAATTACATTAACAGTTACAAATGCGGTGTCAAAACAGCCTACAGCATTCATAGAAATTAGACTTATTTCATAAGTTCCATCATTATTGTAACTATGACTTAAGTTGGGTAAATTAGAAGCAACTCCATCGCCTAAATCCCAAATATATGCAATTGCTCCTGCAGAATTATTTGCAAAATTGTAATTAGCAGGAATACTACAGGTATCTAATTGAATTGCATCGAATTGAGATGAAGGTACTGGGTTAACAATAATGGTTGTGGAAGTACTGTCTTCACAACCATAAGT